>Ga0115008_10000206_pt1 | contig 40432 bp, 37 predicted proteins | sample FraStrMetagenome_FD_87164 | JGI IMG/M metagenome (GOLD analysis project Ga0115008, IMG submission 87164) | Marine eukaryotic phytoplankton communities from Arctic Ocean - Fram Strait ARC3M Metagenome | ecosystem: Environmental > Aquatic > Marine > Oceanic | place: Fram Strait | collected... | reverse complement strand
GTGGTTGCTATAGAACCGATGACAAATTTAGGTACACATAAGATAAGACAACATTCAGATGGCTGGACAATTACAACTTTAGACAGCAAACCTTCGGCGCATTTTGAGCATGATGTAGCTATCTTAAACGGGAAACCAGAATTACTTTCTACTTTTAAGTATGTACATGAAGCTTTGGGAATTATTACTAATGAAGAGGATGAATTTCGACAGTAAATAGACACTAATTTTTTAGTGCAAACACTATGAAAATCTTTAAATCAATCCTAAATACAATACCAAGACCCTGGCTAATAAAAGCCAGTTATATAGTTAGACCTGTAATTTCCTGGTATTTAAGAGGTGACAAGTTTACAGACCCTATAGATGGTAGAAGTTTTCGAAAGTTTTTGCCTTACGGCTATGTTAAACAAAGAGAAAACGCACTTTCACCATCTACTCTTTCCTTAGAAAGACATCGCTTAATGTGGCTTTTTTTAAGGGATAACACTACTTTTTTCACTGCTACAGAAAAGCTGAAAGTATTACATATTGCTCCAGAACAGTGCTTTTTAGATATTTTTAGAAAACAGCAAAATCTAAACTATATTACCTCCGATTTACAATCTCCTATTGCAGATGTAAAAGCAGATATTTGCGATTTACCTTTTAAAGAAAACGAATTTGATATTGTTTTTTGCAATCATGTTTTAGAGCATATTTCTAACGATACAATAGCAATGCAAGAACTGTATAGAGTTTTAAAACCAGGCGGATTTGGCATTTTTCAAATTCCACAAGACTTATCTAAAGCTATAACTTTTGAAGACAATACGATTACAGATAGAAAAGAACGCGCTAAGCTATTTGGGCAATATGACCACGTAAGAGTATATGGACGTGATTATTTTGATAAATTACGAAGTATTGGTTTTAAGGTTGATGAAGTGGACTACACAAAAAAAATAACTTTAGAAAAAATAGAAGAATTTTGTTTAATGCAAAATGAAATACTACCTGTTTGCTATAAGTTATAATTAGAATATTCTGCTAAATTTCCTTCAGCATTTATAAAAAGTAAAATCACCTCTAATTGCGTGTTTTTTGAAAGAAATACTTTTGTCTTCTCTAAACCCATAGCCATAAAAGCAGTTGCATACGCGTCTACGTCTGCGCAGTCTAAATCTGCAATTACAGAAACACTTAATAAATTACTTTCGCTAGCAGAACCTGTTTTTGGATTGATAGTATGAACATATTTTATACCTGAATCTGAAATTCTAAACTTCCTATAGTTACCAGAAGTTGCCATGGACTTATTAGATAAATTTATATTTTTAAAACCAGAACTGTTATCTGCAGCTATGGGGTCTACTAATTTTATAATCCAAGGTTGTTGGTTTTTCTTAAAACCATTTGTCCTAATTTCTCCACCAATTTCAATTAAGTAATTTCCTATTATTTTTGAGTCTAAAAAACGCGCTATCACATCAATTCCAAAACCCTTTGCTATAGAATTAAAGTCTAAATAAATTTCTGCACTTTCTTTAACTACTTTATAATCTATTCGTTTGACTTTATCTAAACCAACAAACTGCATTTGCTCTTTCAATTGGCCTTCAGTTAAATTTATTCTTTCATCTTTTGGACCAAAACCCCATGCATTTACTAAATTACCCACTGTAGGATCAAAAAAACCATTGGTCTCTGAAAATATTTGTTTTGATTTATCAAGAACTTCAGCAAAATAATCGTCTATAATTACATTTGTATCGCCGTTATTTATCCTAGAAATATCCGAAGTTGGTATGTATGTACTCAAAGAGGAATTCATCTTTAAAAACAGGCTATCTATGCTTTTCTGATAATTAGCATTGGCGTTTAAATACGTAATTTTATAAGTAGTGCCAAAAACCGGTCCTTGCAAGGTGTAATCTTGAAAAATAACTTCTTTTTCACATGTTGAAAATAGTAATAAAATTAAAAAAAGAAAAAGTAAATAAAAATATTTCATAGGAAACTGCTAAGAAAAACAAAAATAGTGTATAATTTTATCACAATTTATTGATAATCATACTTTTTATTCAGCCATTTTGTTAAATTTGTTAAAAAGTTAAACCATTAAGTTTTAAACGGATGAAAAAAATATCATTACTCTTATTATCTGCAGTTTTAATTAGTTCTTGTGTTTCAAAAAAAGACTTCGCAGCCTTGCAAACAGAAAAAACAGCAACAGAAGAAAAATTACTAGCTGTAAAAACAACTTTACAGAAATGTTTAATTCAAAATGAAAAAGATGTTGCAAAGGCGTTTAATTTAGCCGAACAAGTAAAGTACTTGCAAGAAGATAAAAAAACAGCTTTAAAGCAGGTTGAAAACTTAACCGTTTTAACACAATCTTCTACTGAAGGAATAAATAATGTAATAGCTCAACTAAGCGAAAAAGACAAATATATTAATGGTGTTAGAGATGCAATGACCCAAAAAGATTCTTTAAACCTTGCTATCAAATTTCATTTAACTAAAAACTTAACAGAAGGTATTCAAGATGAAGACATAGAAGTTAATGTTGAAAAAACAGTAGTATTTATTTCAATTTCAGATAAATTATTATTCAAAAGCGGAAGTTACAATGTAACTGAGAATGCATATACTGTATTAGAAAAGATTGCTAAGGTTATAAATGACCAACCAGAAATGGAAGTAATGATTGAAGGACATACAGATAACTCTCCTATTAAAAGGACTATTATTCAAGACAATTGGGATTTATCTGCTTTAAGAGCAACTGCCATAACAAGAATTTTACAATATAAGTTTGGTGTAGTGCCAAATCGCTTAATTGCAGCGGCAAGAAGCCAATACGTGCCATTAACTGACAACGATACCGCAGAGAATAGAGCAAAAAACAGAAGAACAAAAATTATTATTATGCCTAAACTAAATCAATTTTTTGATTTATTAGAGCAAGATGCCAAATAGTTTTTAGCCTTTTTTATATTTTAAAAAACCACTCTTTTTAGAGTGGTTTTTTCATGTTTAATAAAAGAGATACATTCTTAACTTAATCATTAAAAAGTCAGAACCTACAGAGCAACGATTGTATTTTTATTAAAAATGATATAATTTCATACTTAAATTTGAGACATCTCTTCGTAAGTAAACACATAAACACTAACACCGCAGATAATTTACTTTAATTAATGACAGTCTCATGTGCCTAAATAACTAAGGTTCAATAAAAATAATCGCTTTAAAATAGCTTAATATAAATTGAGTGAAATAGTTTTATTGGTAGTTAGTAATTCCTCAACTAAAAAACAGAAAAATTATAAGTTAAAGCTACTATTAGACTTAATTTAAAGACAATGACACTATAGGTAAGTGTTCATATGAAAAATTAGAGATAGAGCTAAAGGGATTATGGGTTAAGCACTGTTAAGAAAATTATTTCATATTATAACGGAGAAGTAAAGTTAGAAAGCAAAACGAATAAAGAAACTATATTTTACTTCAGCTTGGCAAAAAAAGGAATAATACAACATCTTTTGACTGCTGATTGCTTGAAATATAAGGAGCACAATACTCCGTCTAATTAAGAATTAAAATAATAAATATCCCGAATCTAATCTAAAATCTTAATAAAGTCCTCGAAAGCAACATAATAAGGTTGGTCTTTAAAAACCGGATTCTCTACACTCTCTGCATTGGCTATTCCTACACCAGCAAACCAAACTTTAGCATTTTGATTTTTAGCGTGGCTTTTAAAAGTTTCCATCCAAAGTACATCATATTCATTTGGATTCTGCATATTACTAGATACTTTTACCAAAACAAAAATAGTCTGTTCTCCCTTTCTAAACAATACAAATTGAGGGTGCCTTTTTAACGTACTATTAATTGCCTGGAACTCATAGCCCATTTTTTCTAGCTTTTGGCCTACAATATTCATTGCTAGGTTGTGCAATTCTTGCGCCGTTAAAATCTGCATTATTTTTTCTTTTTCTTATTGTGTTTATTGTAATTCTTGTCTCCTTTGGTTTTTGGCTTCTTATATTTTATTGCAATCTCTCTTCTATAAGAACCCCCTCTGTTTACTTGACTGTTCTTTTCACTTTTCTCATGAAATGCGGGTCCAGGAACATATTCTAATGAAGTTCTATTTTTAGAAATACCTTGATCTTCTCTAGGGCGCTCGTCTTCTGTTAACATGGTAGAAATTTCTACATCTTCAGGGATTTCTAAAACTGGAATTTCATAATTCATCAATTCTTCAATACCTTCTTTTGCTTCTCTCTCTTTTTCTGTAGAAAACAAAATTGTTTTTCCTGCTTTCTCTGCACGACCAGTTCTACCAATTCTGTGCATATAATTTTCAGGAAACTCTGGCGTATCAAAATTAATTACATGTGATACTTTATCAAAATCTAAACCACGCGCCATTACGTCTGTAGCAAGTAAAATTCTGTTTTTACCTTCATCAAATTGTTTGATAGAGCGTATTCTGTAATTCTGAGTTTTATTAGAATGTATTACACAAATTTCGTCGTTAAATCCTTCTTCTAGATGTCTAAACAATAAATCTGCGGTTCTTTTAAAACCAACAAAAATTAAAACTTTATGAAAATTTTCTCTATCGTTTAAAAGTTTGTGTAACAGGTTAACTTTCGTGAAAAAGTTAGGAATATTATAAGAAACCTGTTCTATATTATCTAATGGAGTTCCACTAACCGCTACAGATATTTTTTCAGGATTTTTAAAAAAGTCGTATATTAAAGTATTTACATCTTCTGTCATGGTTGCAGAAAACAAAACGTTTTGTCTTCTTTCTGGAATCACATCAAAAATATTCATCAACTGAAAACGGAATCCTAAATCTAACATTACATCTACTTCATCAATTACTAATTTCTGAATAGACTTTAATTTTAAAGAATTACTCAACGCTAAATCGTATAAACGACCTGGTGTTGCTACAATAATATCTTGTCCTTGATGAATAGCTTGTCTTTGTGTATTAATATTTGCACCACCGTAAACACCTAAAACACGTGTATTAATATATTTAGACAATTGCTCTATTTGGGCCACTACTTGTATTACCAGTTCTCTAGTTGGTACTAAAACCAAAATTCTTGGATGAAGCTGCTTTGAATATGCCAAATCTCTAAGAATAGGTAACATATAGGCAAACGTTTTCCCTGTTCCTGTTTGCGCAATTCCCACAACATCTTTACCAGATCTTACTACAGAAAATGCTTGTTCTTGAATTGGTGTTGGTGCATCAAAACCTAAATCGTCAATTGCATATTGTAGTTGATTCGATAAATCTAAATCTTCAAAAGTCATCTTATAAAATTTTACGCAAAGGTACGTTTTATAAAATGTTTTACAACACGTCTTCAACCTAGTATTAATTCGTAATTTTGCTAAAATTATAAGAAAAAATAATGATTACAGATACGCACACGCATTTATATTCTAGTCAGTTTAAAGAGGATCAAAAAGAAATGATAAAACGCGCTAAAGACGCTGGAGTTTCCCGTTTTTTTATACCTGCAATAGATTCTTCATATACAGAAAATATGCTAAAATTAGAAGAAGATTTTCCTTTAGATGTATATTTAATGATGGGCTTACACCCTACTTCTGTAAAAGAAAATTATTTAGATGAATTAGCGCACGTAAAAGAATGGATTGATAAACGTAATTTTTACGCTATTGGCGAAATTGGAATCGATTTATATTGGGATAAAACTTTTCTAAAACAACAGCAAGAAGCTTTTAGAACACAAATTAAATGGGCAAAAGAGAAAAAAATACCTATTGTAATTCATTGTAGAGATGCTTTTGATGAAATTTTTGAAATTTTAGAAGCTGAAAAAAGTGAGGATTTAAGAGGAATATTTCACTGTTTTACAGGAACTAAAGAGCAAGCATTGCAAGCAATTTCTTACAACATGAAATTAGGTATTGGTGGGGTTGTTACTTTTAAAAATGGTAAAATTGATACGTTTCTAAATGAAATAGACATTACACATATTGTTTTAGAGACAGATGCACCCTATTTAGCGCCAGCACCATATCGAGGGAAAAGAAATGAAAGTGCCTACATAACTAGTGTAGTGGATAGGCTAGTTGATATTTACAGACTTTCGTTCAAAGAAATTTCAGAAATTACAACACAAAATTCTAAAGATGTTTTTAATATATAAAGAAAAAAATATTACTTTTATTTATTAGCATAAATTTTAAAGCTCAAAATTATAGAAAGTATTGGGTAGATGGTAATTTGAAGTTTGATGAAAAATTAAAAGGATCCAGCTTAAATATTGGAATTGAAGATAAATTTTTACAAAAAAAATAATTTGACTTTACAAACCACATATCTAAAAACACCTCTAGGAACAGCAAAAATTGCGGGAGACAAAAATGGAATTCAATCTATTTGTCTTTTAGATGATGGCCTAGTTTCTGATGATTTAATGCAACTTTCAACTCCTTTCTGTTTACAAGAATGTGTGGTACAATTAGAAGAATATTTTAAAGGCAACAGAGATTCTTTTAATCTAACCGTAAACCCAAAAGGAACTGTTTTTCAAATAAAAGTATGGAAAGCATTGTTAAAAATTAAATACGGAAAAACAAAAAGTTATTTAGAACAAAGTAAAGCTTTGGGAGATATAAAAGCCATAAGAGCAATGGCAACTGCAAATGGCAAAAACCCGTTATGGATCGTTATTCCGTGCCACAGAGTTATTGGCTCTGATGCCTCTTTAACAGGTTATGCTGGTGGTCTTTGGCGAAAGGAATGGCTACTAAATCATGAAAACCCTGTGAAACAGCAATCTTTATTTTAAAAGTATATAGATATTAAAAAAGCTATTTTTACGTTTGCTAGGTATAGATCATCAATGTTTAAAAAAAACCTTCTTTTTTTGCTTCTGTTTATTGGATTCTCAAGCCAATCTCAAACAATTACTACAGATTTCAGATCACAGAAAGTCTTTCTTAAAAAAGATACTATAAAATTTGATAGCATTGCTATCAATCCGCTTAATTTTAAAGTTTTAAACAAGGTATTAAAACCTATTGACTCCTCTAAATACAAAATAGACTTTAACAATGCTACACTTGTAATAAATGCTATAGCATATCCAGAAATCACCTTAGAGTATTTCAGATTCCCAAATTTTATAACAAAAACATACACACCATATAACCAAAATTTAATTCTACCAAATGGCACAAATACCGGTAAATTATATAGCTTAACTACCAACAAAAAAATGTCTGAAGTACAATTATTTGAAGGTTTAAAGACAAAAGGTTTTATTTCTAGAGGACTTACGTCTGGTAACAATCAGAATGCAGTTACAAACGCTGCATTAGACTTAGAAATATCTGGTAAATTATCTGATAAAGTAACCTTAAAGGCTAATATTTGGGATACTAATATACCGATTCAAGAAAATGGATACTCACAAAATATTACAGATTTTGATCGTATTTTTATTGAAATATTTTCAGATGAATGGCGTGTCAAAGCGGGAGATTTATCTTTAAAAAATCAGAATAGTTACTTTACTCCTTTTACAAAACAAGCTTCTGGTTTAGAAGTAGAAGCAAAAATAAATGATCATTTAAAAGTGAGTGCTTCTGGAGCAATTGTGCGCGGTAAATTTAGTACGTTTACTATTGTTGGTAATGAGGGTAATCAGGGTCCGTATAAAATTGTAGGTACAAATAATGAGCCTAATATTGTAATTATTGGTGGCAGTGAAAAAGTATATGTTAACGGGATTCAGATAAAAAAAGGAAAAAACAAAGACTTTACCATAGATTATAATTTAGGTGAAATAACATTTAACACTACCTACCCAATTACTAATGATATGAGAATATGGATTGATTTTCAGTATTCAGATAGAAATTACACCCGTTTTATTACCTACGAATCTGCCACATATAAGACTGAAAAACTAAATTTTAGTGGTTTTTTCTATAATGAAAATGACGCAAAAAATCAGCCTTTACAACAAGTTCTTTCCGATAACCAAAAAGAGATTTTAGCAGATGCTGGTAATAATACTGATTTAATGTTTGCCGAAAGCGCAGCAGTAACTGCTTTTGATGAAAATAAAATCTTGTATAAAAAAATTGAAAGTGGAGCAGTAGAAAACTTTGAATACTCAAAAGATCCTACTGAAGAATTATACTTTGTAACTTTTACAAATGTTGGTACAAATAACGGAGATTATGTATTAGATAGTAGCACTGCAATTGGAAATATTTACAATTTTGTTGGTATTAATCAAGGAAATTATACTCCCATTACTCGGTTAATAGCACCTACAAAATCACAAGTTTTTGTTTTAAAATCTGTCTATAAGCCGAGTAAAAAAACAACGCTCTCTTCTGAAGTCGCTATTAGTAATAATGACGCTAATTTATTCTCTTCTATAGGTGATACTGAAAATACGGCACTGGCCGCAAAAATTGGATGGCAACAAGTCTTAATTGATAAAAAATGGCAATTAACAAGTAATATTCACCATGAATATGCACATAAAAATTTTAAAACATTACAACGATGGGAACCTGTAGAGTTTAATAGAGATTGGAACTTACTAACCAATAATGCCACAAAAAACTATTTTCAATCAGAATTTAATCTTCAAAATAAAAAAAACGATTTTATTTTATACCGATACAATCACCTGAATTACATAGCTACTTTTAACGGAAACAAGCATGAACTTCAATCTAAAATAAGGCATAAAAACACTACTTTTTTTATAGATGGAAGTTTCTTAACAAATACCTCAACGATAGAAGACAACTCCTTTTTAAGAGCAAAAGCTACCATAGAACATCATTTTAAGAAAAGTTGGCTAGGTGCATTTACCAATTTAGAGACCAATAGTAGAAAAAATACAAGTTCTAGAGACTTTATAAATACGAGTCATAGATTTAAAGAATTTGAAACCTATTTTGGTATTGGAGATACCGCAAAGGTCTTTGCTAAAATTGGTTTTAATTACAGAAATAATGACAGTATAAAACTGAATGAATTTAAAGAAATTAACAACCGAAAATCATTCTATATAAACAGTAATTTAATTCAGAGTAAAAATACCAATTTAAGTGTTTATGCAAATTACAGGCTTACAGAAAATAATTTTTCTAAAGATGAGAAGTCTTTAAATTCGAGGTTGATTTTCAACCAAAAGTTATTTCATAATTTTGTGAATATAAATACATTATATGAAACTTCTTCTGGTAACGTTGCAAGACAAGAATATATTTATTTAAAAACAGCTCCTGGCTTAGGGTATTATACCTGGATAGATTATAATAGTGACGGCGTGCAGGATTTTGATGAGTTTGAAGTTGCAGAATTTCAAGATCAGGCAAATTATTTACGCGTTCCAAAACCCAACTTGCGCTATCTAGCAACTACAAGAGTTAAGTTTAGGCAAGCTATAAATTTTAATTTTAAGCAATGGAAGAACAAAAATGGATTTAAAAAGATACTTTCTTACTTTAACAATGAAAGTTTATTAAGTTTAGAGAACGAACAATCTAGAATAGGAAACTCTTTTAATTTTAATCCTTTTAACTTTGACGAAAACAAGATGATTGGATTAAATCTTAACTTAAGAAATAGTCTTTATTTTAACAGAAATATTCAAAAGTACAGTACCTCTTATACCTTCGGAAAACAAAGAAACAAACAACAATATTTTATTGGAACGCAAGAAAGTAATACTAAAATACATCAAGTAGAGTTTACGCATAAATTTGCAACTTTTTGGTTGTTTGATCTAATGGGAAAAGTATCTGAAAATGATTTACAGACCGAAAACTTTAACAATAGAAATTATATTATTGAAGGAAAAGAAATTCAACCAAAAATCACTTTTTTACAAACACAAAATAAAAGATTTACTGCTTTTTATCATTACAAAAACAAAGCAAATAGTTTAGAGAATTTTGAAGCATTAAAACAACAAAAATTTGGAATAGAATATTATTACATAAGTCTAAAGCAAGATCAAATTACAGCCAATATAAATGTATTTTTAAATGATTTTTTAGGAGATACAAATACACCAGTTGCATACCAAATGTTAGAAGGCTTGCAGGCTGGTAAAAATTATACTTGGAATCTTTTATTCAATAGAAAACTAAACTCTTTTTTAAATTTAAACTTAAATTATTTAGGAAGAAAAAGTGAGAATTCTAAAATAATACATACTGGTAATATCCAACTACGGGCTGTATTTTAACATTTAATAGTATATTTTTGATTATATTTGAGCTCAAAAAAAAACTATGAAAAAAAATCTATTATTGCTATTATTAACTCTTTTTAGTTTACAGTTCACCGCACAAGAAAAAGAAGGCACTAAGGAAAGTAAATACCCACAAGATGTGGATAAAAAGTATGAGTTTAAAATTAATGCATTTAGCTTAATTGCATTTGCTGCCATAGATATTTCTTACGAAAGATTGATAGACAAAAATTCTTCTTATGGTGTTGCAGTATTCTATAACTTTTCTGATTATGCAGACAGTGATATTGCTTTTCCTAAAAAATTCTCTATTACGCCTTACTATAGATGGTTTTTTTCTGAAAACAAATATGCTCGAGGTTTTTTTATAGAAGGTTTTGGAATGCTAAACACATACCAAGATAATTATAGTTATGACTTCAACAGTAATTACGGCAAAATTGAAACTCAAACGAGTTTTGCGCTAGGTATTTCTGTTGGAGGTAAATTTGTTATAACAGAAGGTTTTACCGCAGAAGTGCTTGCAGGTGTAGGAAGGAATTTAATTAAAGGAGAAAGTCACGAAAGCTATCAAGATTTCCAAAATGAAGTTATTGGAAGGTTTGGTATTTCTTTAGGATATAGGTTTTAATAAATTTGGAAAATAATGAAAAGGTGAAGAAGTCACTATTTATATTTGGGGTTTTAGCAAGTTCTTTAGGGTTTTCTCAACAAGAACTAAAACTAGATATTGCCGATGCAATAGTTATAAGAAGTTTAGAGTTTTCTTATGAAAAATATATTACTATTGAAAATTCTTTCGGAGTTTCGGCCTTGTTCAATTTAGCAGACCAAGAAACAGCTTTTAGATACAACGAAAATATGATGATTACACCGTATTTTCGACACTACTTTAGCACAAATACACAGTGGAACTTCTTCGGAGAAGGTTTTGTAGGTATAAATTCGGGAAAGAAGAATATAAATGGTACCACACTGCTAAAAAAATACACAGATGCAGCTTTAGGTGTTGCTGTTGGAACAAAATACATTTCTAAAGGCGGCTTAATCATTGACGCTTATGCAGGTATAGGTAGAAATCTTTTTGGAACTGACTCTCCTGCTCTAGTTCCAAGAGCTGGTTTAAATGTTGGTTGGAGGTTTTAACCTTCCGCTGTTTATAAAACTAAAAAAAAGCCAGCATATGCTGGCTTTTTTTTATACAATCTAGCACTTATGATACTGCTAATTCTTTTCTAATAGGAAGATTTTGTATTAAATCTATATATAAGTTTATCTGTATTTTTAAATCTTTACGCTCATAAATAGCATCTAAAAAACCGTGCTCCAAAACAAATTCAGATTTCTGAAAGCCTTCTGGTAAATCCTTACCTGTAGTATCTCTTACAACTCTTGGGCCAGCAAATGCAATTAATGCATTTGGTTCTGCAATATTAATATCCCCTAACATTGCATAAGAAGCTGTTGTACCTCCTGTTGTCGGATCTGTACACAAAGATATGTAAGGGATTTTAGCACCCGCTAATTGCGCTAATTTAGAAGACGTTTTTACCAATTGCATTAGAGAAAGTGAAGCTTCCATCATTCTTGCACCACCAGATTTAGAAACCATTAAAAACGGCATCTTATTCTTTATTGAATAGTCAATTGCCCTTGCAATCTTTTCTCCAACCACAGAGCCCATAGAGCCACCAATAAAAGCAAAATCCATTGCAGCAATCACAATATCTTTTCCTAAAGATTTACCAACCGCAGTTCTAACAGCATCATTTAATTTTGTTTTTTCCTGTGCAGCTTTTAACCTGTCTGGATATTTCTTTGTGTCTTCAAAACTTAAAGGATCTTTAGAGGTAAGGCCTTCATTTAATTCTTTAAATTTATTAGTATCAAAAAATAACTCAAAATACTCTTTACTTCCTATTCTTACATGATAACCATCCTCTGGACTTACATATAAGTTTCTTTTTAATTCTTCTGTATCTATAACTTTTCCGCTTGGCGTTTTATACCATAAGCCTTTTGGAGTGTCTTTTTTATCTTCCGTAGAAGTTTGAATTCCTTTATCTGTTCTTTTAAACCAAGCCATGTTATGTGTTTGTCTTAATGTATTATCTCTAAAATGAAACTATTTAGAAATAAAATATGAAATACAAATGTATAAGATTTTTTGCAAAATCTACTTTCTTATTTGTTTGATTATTACTCCTTAAAATAATTGTGTAAAATCTTCTGTATAAAAAAAGCATTTTGATTATAAAACCAAAATGCTTTTGTAAAATAGTAAAACAGAATACTATAAAGTATTCACGTTATTTAAATCTGTAAATGCTTGTTTTAAGCGCGTTTTAAAAGTTTCTTCACCTTCACGTAACCATTTTCTTGGATCGTAATGTTTTTTATTAGGTTGGTCTGCTCCATCAGGATTACCAATTTGAGTAGCCACATAAGCAGCTTTTTCTTGCATATAATTTCTAATACCTTCGGTAAAAGCAAACTGCATATCTGTATCTATATTCATTTTTATAACTCCATATCCAATAGATTCTCTAATTTCTTCTACAGTAGAACCAGAACCACCATGAAAAACAAAATCGATAGTATTGTGAGGTACATTGTATTTTTTAGAAATATAATCTTGAGAATTTAATAAAATTTTCGGTGTTAATTTTACATTTCCTGGCTTATAAACACCGTGAACGTTACCAAATGCTGCTGCAATTGTAAATTGAGGAGAAACTTTTAATAACTCTTCATACGCATATGCAACTTCTTCTGGTTGCGTATATAATTTAGAGACATCAACATCAGAATTATCTACACCATCTTCTTCACCACCAGTTATTCCTAATTCAATCTCTAAAGTCATACCCATTTTACTCATACGAGCTAAATACGTTTTACAGATTTCTATATTTTCTTCTAAAGGCTCTTCAGACAAATCTATCATGTGAGAACTATATAAAGGGCTACCAGTTTCAGCAAAATGCTTTTCAGAAGCATCTAATAAACCATCTATCCACGGTAGTAATTTTTTTGCAGCATGGTCTGTGTGTAAAATTACAGGTACACCATAAGCAAGCGCTAATTCATGCACATGTTTTGCACCAGCAATACCACCAGCAATAGCAGCTTTTTCACCTTCATTAGATAAACCTTTACCTGCATTAAATTGTGCGCCACCGTTAGAAAACTGAATGATTACAGGAGCATTTAAATCTCTAGCAGTTTCTAAAACACCATTAATAGTGTTAGAACCAATTACATTCACTGCAGGTAATGCAAATCCTTTTTCTTTTGCTAGGTTAAAAATTGCTTGTACTTCTTTACCTGTTGCAACTCCAGGTTTAATGTTGTGACTCATATTGTTATATTTTAATTTGTGCTTTTTTAATTTGTCCAAAAATACTAAAAATAGGTGCTTTTTAGTTGTAAGAATACAGAAAATAACGAAAACGTTATAGAGTTTTAGCTAATTTTACTAAAAAGGATAATTGATTCCTATATTATATTCTGCGCTTGCAAAATTGTAGTTTTTAAACCACTTGTCATTCTTTAAATAAGGCTCATACGTTTTAAAACCCATATCCAACCTTAGTACAAAAAAACTTAAATCATATCGCAGTCCAAAACCAGAGCCAATCGCAATATCTTCTAATGAAGACAAACTATCAAACTTAGCATCTTGGTCTATAAAATCAGATCCTGAAATATCCCAAATATTACCAGCATCCATAAACATAGCTCCTTTTAAACTACCTACTAAATCAAAACGATATTCTATACTTGTTAAAAACTTAAAACTACCTACATTAAACTCTAAACCACTACTTCTACTTCCTGGACCTAATTCATAAGTTTTCCAGGCCCTAATATCATTAGAACCTCCAGCAAAATAACTCCTAGTAAAAGGAATATCTGAATTATCATACGTAAAAATTCCTCCTAAAAAAGTTCTAACTCCAAATACTGAAGTTGCCCCAACATCCCAGAAACGCTTATATTCTAAATCGATTTTAAAATATTGTGCTAACGGAATTTTTAAGAGTGTCTTTTTATCATTCGAATTGTAACTTTTAGAAAATAACCCTAAAATATTTCCTGAATTAGAAACTCTTGCTTTAAAAAAAGAAAAATTATTATCTTTAAAGTCTATTTGGCTATTATAGGTGTATGAATATGCAAGCGTAGGGATTAAAAAATCTGAGGTAACAATATTATATCTATTCTGAATATTTAAAACTGTATTGTAGTCAGATAAATTTGAAGTTCTAAAACCTGTTAAGTTTTCAGCTACTTTGTTTATAAAGGTTAAAGCTTCTGATGCTTGCTTATCTAGATCTGTGGATAATGGAAAATAAGAAGTACTATTAACCTCATCGTATAATTTAGCAACCGCATTTAAATTCGTAAACTCGGAGCGATAAATATTAAAAAAACGATTTATATTCAAGTTCTGAATATACTGTGTATTAAAAATCTCTAACTGAATCGTTTTCTTTTTAGTGTATTCCCATTTATAATCTGACAAAAACGTAAATGTTTGTCTATCTAATCCTATATTTTTTTGTAGACTTAATCCCAAAGAAAATAATGTTCTTGGAGACATTCTTTTTGGTACTAATTTACTCAATCCAAAGGGAGCAATAAGCCGAGGTATCTCTGCAGAAACATCTCCTCCAATTTCCCAACCAGGACCATTATTCGAATTAAACCAAGAACCTAAAACAGATAATTTTAATAATTCCGCTCCTCTAAAAACATTTCTATCAATAAAAGAGAACTTAGCTGAAGTACCAATATTTCTAATATTAGAATGCGTTAATTCTGTTTCAAAACCTGTTGTAAATTTTTCTATGGGAGTCAAAAATAAATCCATTTTCAATTCATCACCTGAGCGATTAATAGGTGTAAACGAAATATTTGTAGTTTTAAAGTTTTTAAGTGATTTAAGGTGGTTTCTAGTTAAGTTTCTAAGTGAATCTTTAAAAACATCTCCAGGATTAAAAAAGATAGACGCGGCTAAATACTTAGGATTGTATTTTAATTTGTCATGCGATAAAAAGTTAATGCCTTTGTACACCAAAGAATACTGGAAAGCTTCATCCTTTTTTGTGTACGAATAATCTGTAACTACATTAATTTCTTTAATTCTATGTACTTTATAATCTTTCTTGATGTATTTTCCATCAACCTCTTCATAACGATCTTTAGCAATTAAAAAATCTACATTTGTTTTATAATCTGCTCTGGTAGAATCTACATAAAAACCCAAAGCAGCGTCAGAAAAATGATAAACTCCACTATTCCTAAAGAGTTTTAACACATTACTAGCTTCTTGTCTAAAAATATTGTCGCTGTATTGGTTTCCACTTTTTAACAAAGACCGTATTCCAGCATCTTTATAAATAGAGTCTAAAACTACAGACGCTATTTTCAACTTAATAGTATCTAGCATTGTTGGTTTTCCTCTACGTATGCGGTATTCTATTGTTGCTTTTTTCTTAATAGTATCTCTATTAATTTTAGAAAATACTTGAGATTCAAAATACCCTTTAGTTTTATAATAAGCCTCTAAATTCTCTGAAGTTCTTTGTACTTTATTTTCACTTATAATTACTGGAGCATCAAAACTTAAAAGCCATTTATTTAATTTAATTAATTCATTTGCATACACAATACTCTGTTTTTCAGAAAAGATATTTTTAACAAATTTATATTTATTTGGATGTTTATTAGCCCATTTTAATGCTGTTTTTGGCTTATCATGACTTCCTAAATTATGAAAATATAAACCAATTGGAGCTCCAAGTAACTTTGGATTGGGCTTTTGAAGTATGAATTTTTCTAACTCGGCGCTCTTATCTCTTGCGCTATCTACAAAAACATAATTTTGCGAAAGCATGTATTCATTCTCGGCAACATGTTTTGTAGAATTACAAGCAACAAAAAATAAAATAAGTAGAAAGTAAAAAGAAAGTTTTTTCATTACTTTAGCAATACATTTAACATCAAAAATAGTATTTTTCAACGGTTTATTTCCAATTAGACACAATTAATGAGTATCTCCAAAAATCAACTAAAATTAATAACAAGTTTATCGCAGAAAAAGTATAGACAAAAGCATAATTTATTTATTGCAGAAGGTGTAAAAGTGTTGAATGAATTATTAAATTCACCTTTTGAGATTGAAACATTATTTTGCACAGATGACTTTGAGGTTGCTATTTCTGAAAAAAAAATTATACGAATTTCTGAAACTGAATTAAAAAAAGTAAGTACGCTCAAATCTCCTAATAAAGCTTTAGGTATTTTTAAAATTCCTAAAGAAAAAGCGCTACAAAATTCTGGTTTAACCATTGCTTTAGATGCTATTAACGACCCCGGTAATCTCGGGACAATTATACGTTTATGCGATTGGTTTGGTGTTACCCAACTGGTTTGCTCTAAAGATACTGTCGATTGCTATAATCAAAAAGTAGTGCAGGCCTCTATGGGATCTTTAACTCGTGTTTCAATTTATTATACAGATTTAGAAAACTATATAACTAAAAGCAATTTAGATACCTTTATTGCAGATATGGATGGTGAAAATGTATATAAAACTAAATTACCCAAAGAAGGAATTCTCATTATGGGTAATGAGGCAAACGGAGTTTCAGAAGAAATTAAATCTTTACTTCAGTATAAAATATCAATTCCAAGATTTGGAGAAACACAAGAAACTGAAAGTTTAAATGTTGCTACCGCAACTGCTATTTTATTAAGTGAATTTAAACGTGGTTATTAGATTTTAGTTACTAACTTCTTAAGTTTAACTATAATTACCTACTCAAATGCAAAATTCAAGAAAACTCCTCTTGTGCCCATAAAATTTATAGGAGCCGTCCATCTGCTATTGATGTCATTGTCATTTTTAATTTCGTTATTCATTGCAAATACGCCACGAATTGATGGAGAGAATTTAAAATAATACAAGTAAAAATCTACACCTACTCCGATCTCATACATAAAGTTATGGGTTTTCATCCTAAATTCTCCTGCAGAATTGTCTTCTTGATTTTTTTCATTACTAGAGAAATTATAATCATAAGAAACCCCACCTAAAATATATGGTCTTATGTTCCGATATCTATTTGTACTAAATTTAAACACAAAAGGAACATGCAAGTAAGTTGAACCTATTTCTCTAATACTATCTTGTGGTATTGAAGAATTTGTTAAATGATTAAATACTATTTTTTTAGTATTACTTACTAAACCGGGTTCTAAACGTAAATTTAAATTTTTATGCAAACGCAAGTCTGCGATTAAGCCTACATTAAACCCACCATTTACGACTACTGTTACATTAGGTTTTTTATAAAAAGTACCAGGAAAATCAGGATTAGGAATTTGTTTATCCGTAAAATTTAGTTTAAAATCATTCTGATTTATTCCTAAGTAGAACCCATAATGTATTAATTTTCTATCAAAAGTTGGTATATATTCTACACGTTCTGTTTGCGCAAAAAAAGCGGCAGCTGCTAAAAGGAAAAATCCAATAATTAAGATTCTTTTACTCATCATTATTTACGTGCAGTATAAATTGTTGCAACTCCAAAAGTTACAGGTTTGTGTTCTGTAGTGTTAAACCCATTTTTTTGTAAAATATTGTTGAATGCTTCTCCAAAAGGAAAAGAGTTTGCAGATTCAGATAAGTAAGAATAAGCAACTTTATCTTTAGAAAATAATCTACCCACAATTGGTAAGAATAAATTTGTGTAGATTTTATAGCCTTGTTTAAAAGGAAATTTTACAGGATTTGAAGTTTCGAGAATCACCAAAACTCCGGTAGGTTTTAAAACTCTTGCAATTTCTTTAATTCCTTTATCTAAATTCGCAAAGTTTCGAACCCCGAAAGAAACTGTAATCGCATCAAAAGTATGGTCTTCAAAAGGCATTTCTTCAGAATCAGCAACAATCATTTCTATTTTATCAGAAAGGTTTGCTTTCGCTATTTTTTCTTTCCCAATATTTAGCATTCCTGGAGAGATATCTAAACCTACAATTCTATCCGGTTTTAAATCGGCCATCATTAAAGCTAAATCTCCTGTTCCTGTAGCAATGTCTAAAATGTACTTCGAATTGTTCTCTCTAACAATCTTCACTACTTTTTTGCGCCACTTTACGTCAATACCGAAAGAAATGACCCTATTTAAACCGTCATAATTGCCAGAAATAGCATCGAACATTTTTGCTACTTGCTCTTTTTTTCCTAATTCAGAATCTTTGTATGGTTTAATTATTTTTGACATATTATGTAGCTTTGGGCTATTCGCAATTTGCTTTTCACCAAATTTGTTATCCGTTAATTGCAACCACTTCATTAATCATGTTTGGCAACATTTCTTTTAATAAATTTTCTATTCCATTTTTTAATGTTGCTGTAGAAGATGGACAACCGCTACAAGCACCTTGCAACACTACACTTACTACTTTATTAGCTTCATCATATGATCGAAAAGCTATATTACCTCCATCACTAGCAACTGCTGGTTTTATGTATTCATCTAGAATGTCTACAATCTGTGCAGAGATGCCTTCTAAAACTACTTTTGGTGCTGCTACATTATTTTCTGGAGCTATAGTTTCTTCTTTTGGCAACTCCTTAATAATTATTTTTCCATCCGCTAAATACTCACGAATAAATGTTCTTACTTCTCCGTAAACATCATTCCACTCTACCATATCGTATTTAGTAACAGAAATATAATTGTCTGAAATAAACACTTCTTTTACGAACGGAAAGTTAAAAATTGCTTGTGCTAAAGGTGATGATGCATTTGCTTCATCTATATTTTTAAACTCAACATCTGTTTGCGTTAACGCTTTATTTACTCCAAACTTCATTACTGCAGGATTTGGCGTCACTTCAGCGTACACTTCAATAGCTTCTTTTTTTGAAGTTCTTTGCTCGTTTACAACTACATTACCGTCACTTATAAAGGCTTCTATCTGCTCTTTCACCTCTTCTTGTACATCTATCCATTCTAAAATATCAAAACGTTGAATGGCAATAAAATTAGCAGTAATAAATACTTTTTTTACAAATGGTAAATAAAATAATTCTTGAGCCAAAGGAGAGTTTTTGGCTTCATCTATATTGTTAAACTCATAACTACCGCCATTAATTAAAATAGCAGTACTATTAAATTTAAGTATGGTATTATTCGTAGTTTCTTGTATTGTAATTTTAGTTTCTAACATGTTCTAAAAATTGAATTGCAAAATTAAGGGAAAAAAGATAGATAATGAAGGTTTTATGGGAGATAAAATGAAGCCGCTACCTTAAATGATTTTTTTAATATCAAAGCTGGCAGAGTCTTAATTTTTAAGTTACTATGATCTATAAATTTATTAAAACTGTAGCTGTGAAAACTTTATTATCTATCGATAAATTTGCTGAGTTTACATTATAACCGGTATAAAAATTATAAGGTGCAGTTCTATTATTATTACTGTAAGCAAAATCTAATTTAAAATTCCCGAAATTATAACCTCCTCCGTATGAATACCCTACTATATTGTCTGAATCTAAAGCTATCTTATCTGGACTTTGTTCAAACTTATAACCTCCTCTTAAACTAAGTCTTTCAAAACGCCATTCTGAACCTATATTAAGGGCATATGTTTTTCTTAATTCATTTTGAAAAAATTGATTTTCAACTAAAAAATCTGCATTCGATAATTTCATGTTTTGATAATTTTTATTGACATAATCGATACTCAATAAGCCTTTTTTACCAAAAATAATAGCTGCACTTGCTGTTAATTTACTAGGAGTTTTTAATCTAAAAACAAACCTTTGAGAAGGGTAGTAACCTCCAGATGTATTGTCATAGATTGTAGAATTATTACTTACGACTATTTCTGTATCTCCCATAAAACCTTCATTATCTACAATATTAGACTCTTCTAAAACCTCTGTAAACATAGTAGGTGTTTGGTATGAAAGACCAAATCTAAAATTTTGATGTGCTTTGTAAATAAATCCCAAATTCAAAGAAACACCTGAACTGGTTATAAGATTTTCTTGATATAAGTTTGCATCTAACGTATTTCCAAATCCATCATTATTAAACTCCACCAAAGTAGCACGCTGACTAAAATTTAAGTCGTAAAAATTTAAACTAGCACCTAGATATAAGCTGTTCTTATGTACTGACGAAAAAGCGATATTCATTTCACTTACCTCACCTGCATAATCATTAAAAAAACGCTGCTCTTCAGCTATGCTATAATCAATAATTGGTTCATTTTCATCTAAAGGAAAATCTCTAAAAATTGCAATTCCACTGTTTCCTTTAGCATTAAAACTGTTAGTAAAGTCTTTAGTTATTCTATAATTAAAGCCAAGTACAAAATTATTCCAATCAGATTTATGAGCGTTTTTAAAAACAAAAACTGCTCCGGCTTGAGATATATTCAAAAATTGATTTTGATTATTCGTGTTCGTACCATAATAGTTTGAAATTGTATTTGTTTGTCTAGAATTAAAAGAACCCGAAAAAGCACTATTATTAAAAACAGACAAACCTGCTGGATTTATATTAACTGCAGACATGTCTCCTCCCAATGCGCCGAAAGCGCCACTCATAGCAGTAAATCTAGCCGTACCATTTCCATCATCCTGGGAAAAAAGTAAAGCTAAATCTTGGTAACCTAAAGATTGACCATAAAACATTATAGTAACAGCGAAAAACGCTATTGTAGTTGTTATTTTTTTCATTTTAAGGTTTTCTAATTATTTAGGATATTAATTACCTCGCGATTTGCTTGAAGATGAGCTTCTAGTAGAACTACCTCTTGATGAAGATGAACTTCTACTAGAACTGCTTCTTGATGAAGATGAACTTCTAGAAGGTGTGCTTCTTGAATAATTTCTTATTGTTGAAGATGAACTTTTTGATGGTGTACTTCTTGATGGTGTACTTCTTGTATAACTTTTTCTAGTTGAAGTTGAAGTTCTATTCGGTACAGTTCTCTTTGTACTTCTTGTTGTTGAAGTTGCATTTCTAGATGGAGTAGTTTTCACAGTTCTTCTCTTTGTTAATGAAATAGTAGAAGTATTCGTAGGATTTATAATAGAAGTAAATCTTTTACTCGAAGTTGCACTTTTGGCTCTTCTTGTTGAAGAACTAAGCCTTGTCGTATTAACTCTTCTTTTAGAAACTGTAGAAGAATTTCTAGTTCTTATATTATCTCTAGAATAGAAATTATTATAAGTAGCTCTTCTACCATATCGGCTATTACTGTTATACCCATTGTTGTTATATGAATTTCCAAATCCGTTATTATAACCACCATACATGCCCCATCCAAATGCTAAGTTATTATGGTATGAATACCACAAAGGATTATAGCCCCAATTATTAAATCCGTTGTTCCAACCCATTCCATTGTTCCAACCCCATCTATTTCTATAACCCCAATTATTAAATCCCCTATTGTTCCATCCAAAGTTATTCCATCCAAAGTTATTCCATCCAAAATTATTCCAGTAAGAACCATTATTATTGTTATTGATATACACAACTACATCATTATTATCATTGTTCCCCCAAGACGGATTTGTATTATAACTTAAGTCATCCTCTTCATAAGAATTATCTGGAGAGTTATACGAATCTACATCTGTGAAAATAGTTTCTTCCTCCAAGTCTTCAAGGCGCTCTAACTCATTTGTAAAGTAGTTTTTATTATAATTATTATAGGCTTTTTCACCCACAACAATTACATTTTTTTCTGTATCAGTGTTTGAATAGCCCTCATAAATACCATCGTTATTGTAAGCACTTTGATAAGTACCACAAGATATAAGCAGCATATTAACTAAAAGAATTAATATTAATTGATTTGTATTTCGAAATTTATATGACAGCTTCATAGACCTTGTTTTTTAGTATACATTAGTTTATTATAAAAATTGTTATGCAAAAAAACTCAAACTTTAACTAGTCTCTAAGCTTTTTGTAGTAATTTTGTTTTGTTTTGTTGGTGTGTAAATACAAAACAATCTTTTAACACATATTTCACTTTAAAGGTAACAATTTTTGTGCCAAACTTTTAATTATGAGTAAACATTTAACAAAAAGAGCAGACGATTATTCTAAATGGTATAATGAGTTAGTTGTAAAAGCAGATTTAGCTGAAAACTCTGCGGTAAGAGGTTGTATGGTAATAAAACCATACGGATATGCTATTTGGGAAAAAATGCAGGCAGAGTTAGATAGAATGTTTAAAGAGACTGGACATGAAAACGCTTATTTTCCGTTATTTGTTCCTAAAAGTTTATTTGAAGCTGAAGAAAAAAATGCAGAGGGCTTTGCAAAAGAATGTGCAGTTGTAACGCATTACAGATTACAGAACGATCCTGACAACCCAGGTAAATTAAGAGTAGATCCTGAAGCTAAATTAGAAGAAGAGTTAGTAGTTAGACCAACTTCTGAAGCTATTATTTGGAACACATATAAGGGATGGGTTCAATCTTATAGAGACTTACCTTTATTAATAAATCAATGGGCAAATGTTGTACGTTGGGAAATGCGTACACGTCTATTTTTAAGAACTGCAGAATTTTTATGGCAAGAAGGGCACACCGCACATGCAACGAAAGCAGAGGCAATTAGCGAAGCACAACAGATGCAAGAAGTATATGCAACTTTTGCCGAAGATTTTATGGCAATGCCAGTAATAAAGGGATATAAATCTGATAGCGAGCGTTTTGCTGGTGCAGAAGACACTTTAACTATTGAAGCTTTAATGCAAGATGGAAAGGCATTACAAGCTGGGACTAGTCATTTTTTAGGACAAAATTTTGCAAAAGCATTTGATGTAAAATTTACGACTAAAGAAGGAAAGAAAGAACATGTTTGGGCAACCTCTTGGGGTGTTTCTACACGTTTGATTGGCGGCTTAATTATGACTCATTCAGATGATAATGGTTTAGTACTACCCCCAAGATTAGCTCCAATTCAAGTTGTAATTGTGCCTATTTATAAAGGTGAAGAACAATTAGAAGCTATTTCTGAAAAAGTAGCTGTCTTTGTAAAAGAATTACGTAAAAAAGATATCTCTGTAAAGTTTGATGATAGAGATACGTTCAGACCAGGTGCAAAATTTGCTGAATATGAATTAAAAGGAGTTCCTGTTAGAATTGCAATTGGAAAAAGAGACTTAGAAAATGGCACTGTAGAAATTGCCAGAAGAGATACTTTAGCAAAACAAACGGTTGTTCAAAATGATATTGTAGATTTTGTAAGTAACCTTTTAGAAGAAATTCAAGACAACTTATTCCAAAAAGCAATAGATTTTAGAGCAGAGCACACAACTTCTGTGTATAATTTTAAAGAATTTAAAACAGCTATAGCAAATAAAGGTGGCTTTGTTTCTGCGCATTGGGATGGAACAGAGGAAACCGAAGACAAGATTAAAGACTTAACAAAAGCAACCATTAGATGTATTCCTAATGATGCGAAAGAAGAAATTGGAACGTGTGTATTTAGCGGGAAACCATCCTCTAAAAGAGTGCTTTTTGCGAAGGCGTATTAAATTTGAAAAAAAATCCATTTTTTTTTCAAAAATTATTGTGAAATTTAAAAAACGTTGTATATTTGCACCCGCAATTGAGGCACACTTAATTGTTCTGGTCCGTTCGTCTAGGGGTTAGGACGCATGGTTTTCATCCATGTAACACGGGTTCGATTCCCGTACGGACTACAAAAGTTTTAATTAAAAAACGAAACAAGAAATTATGGCAAATCACAAGTCAGCATTAAAGAGAATTAGAAGTAACGAAGCTAAAAGATTACGTAACAAGTATCAACACAAAACAGCAAGAAATGCTGTTAGAGATCTTCGTACATCAGAGGACAAGAAAGAAGCAGAAGGTAAGTTAAATACTGTAATTTCTATGTTAGATAAATTAGCTAAGAATAATATTATTCACAAGAATAAAGCAGCCAATTTAAAATCTCAATTGACAAAGCACGTATCTGCAATGTAAGCTGTTACATTCCGGTAAAAAACTTAGAACTCTGAATATTTATATTCAGAGTTTTTTATTGTTTATAATTTAAATGAGCATTACTTTATACCGTCTGAAATTTAAAAGCCTGAGAGGTACTTAAAAGCATTATAGGATAACGTAAGAAATCAATTTTACAAGCATTACATCTTAATATCCGCTACCAATCATAACCTTTATGTGCATCTAATCTTATAAATATAAAGAGTAAGATTGTAAAGCCCCATAGAGATGACCCACCATAACTAAAGAACGGCAAAGGAATACCTACAGTTGGCATCAAACCTATCACCATTCCAATATTTACAATCAAGTGAAAAAACAGAATTGAGACCAAACCATATCCATAAATTCTTCCAAATTTATTGGTATGTGTTTCTGCCAAATAAATAACCCGATACATCAAAACCATAAATAATATAATTACTAAAGAACTTCCTAAGAAACCCCACTCTTCTCCAATAACACTAAATATATAATCTGTATGTTGTTCCGGCACAAAATCTCCTTGTGTTAAATCTCCTTTTAAAAATCCTTTTCCTGTTAAACCTCCAGAACTGATTGTTAATTCAGATTGGTGTGAATTATAACCTTTTCCCTGATTGTCTTGTTTTAGACCTAAAAGAATCTCAAAACGATCTCTATGGTGCTGTTTAAATATATTATTATATGTAAATCCTGTACCAATAATAAAAATAGTAATAACAGCATATACCCCTAATATTTTATACCAGTTAAAACGCAGGAAGCGCTTTCCTCCTTTATAAATAGCATAAAATATAAAAATAGTAATGAGCACAAATAAACTTGATAAGACTGCCGATACACCAAATAAAATAGTGAACACAAACAATACAATCACCAAAGTACCTAGAATAATATAGTTTAAAGTTAAACCTTCCCTGTGCAGCACAAAAAAGAAAGCAATATAAATAAGGGCAGAACCTACATCTGGTTGTAATGTGATCAAAAATGCAGGTGCGAATATGATTATAAACGCTTTAATTTGATTCTTAATTAGTTTAAAATTATACTGCCGGTCACTTATTAGTTTTGCCACTGCAAGTGCTGTAAATACCTTCATAAATTCTGAAGGTTGTAAGCTTAATGCACCTAAATTATACCAAGAAGTGGCACCGTTTATTGTTTTTCCAAAAATAAATAATCCAACAAGAGATAAAAGTGAAACTAGATAGAGCACACTAGAAAATCGTTCATAAAACTTAGCATTGAAAAAAAGAATAATAACAATTAACGGAATGGTTAAAAATATAAATATCAATTGCTTCCCGTATTCCGTTGAAAAGCTAAGTAGCTCAATGTTTTCATCTGTGCTTGAAGCCGAATAAATATTTAACCATCCAAAACTGACTAAAATTACAAATAGCGTAACCAAAAGCCAATCGACCCCCGCAAAAATATTATTACCTTCTTGCCGCAATTGTTTCTATTTTTGGGATTAATTTATTATATTCTTCCTGTAAACTAATATTTAACATGCTTGTCTCTCTATCCACTGTTGCTTCAGAAATCTCACCATTTAAATACTTTTCTATCATTAAACTTGTTATCGGAGCGGCGATTCTAGAACCATAGCCTCCATTTTCTACAAAAATAGCAATCGCTATTTTAGGATTATCTTTTGGAGCAAAAGCAACTAAAATAGAATGATCTTCTAGCTTTATTCTTTTACCGTTTACTACAGTATAGTTTTCTGAAGTTCCAGTTTTACCACAAATTTCTATTCCTTTCACTTGACTCCATTTTCCTGTTCCTGTTTTAAAAACCTCATACATCGCCTCTATTACTGGACTAAAATGTTTTTTATCAATGGTAGTTTGTTTTTTCTCTGTAAAACTAGCGTTCTCTATTGGTCTTTTATCAATATCTTTTAAAATATGTGGTGTAAAGAAATACCCTTTATTTGCAACTGCAGCTGTAAAATTAGCTAATTGAATTGGTGTTGTTTGTACTTCTCCTTGCCCTATTGCATTCGAAATATTTGTAGAAGCATTCCAAGAGTACTTGTACATATCATCGTAATATTTACCTGTAGGAATTAGTCCAGGACTTCCCTGGGGTAAATCATATCCTAAATAATTTCCTAAACCAAAACTCTTTACATGGGCACTCCAATTATCTAATCCAAGAGATGGCTTATTGTTTTTTTCTACAATTCTCTTGTAAGTATTTGCAAAGTAGCTATTACAAGATTTAGAAATAGCTGATTTTAATTGTATTGGTCTGCCGAAAATATCACAATGGCAACCCATAAACGCATTCTTTCTATTCCCGTACCTATAACCATTATAACAATAAAAAGAAGTCTGTTCTGAGATCACTCCTTCTTGTAAACCTATCAAAGCATTCATTATTTTAAATGGAGAACCTGGAGGATAAGAAGCTTTTAAACCTCTATCATACGTTGGTTTCTCTAAACTTTCTGGGTCCATTAAAATGGCTGAATTTTCAGAACGCTTTCTACCAACTAGCATATTAGGATCATAAGAAGGTGCCGTAACTAAAGCTAAAATTTCTCCAGTAGAGGGTTCTAGAGCTACAATACCTCCCCTTTTACCTACCATTAATTTTTGAGCGTATTGTTGTAATTTTATATCTAAAGTTAAGGTTAGATCTTTACCTCTTTCAGCTAAAGTATCTTGTTCTCCATTCTTAAAAGAGCCAGTAATTTTGTTAAGATTATTTCTATTAAATAATTTTTTACCCTTAATCCCTCTTAAAAAGTTTTCATATTGTTTTTCAATACCATCCTTGCCTATTAATTCTCCTGCTTGATAATAGGTATTCTTTTTTGCTAACTGTTCATTGACCTCACCGATATAACCTAAAACATTTGCTGCTGCATTAATAGGGTACTTCCGTATTACTCTTTTTTGAATAAAAAAACCATCGTATTTGTGTAATTTTTCTTGAAGGAAAGCAAAATCTTCTTTTGCTAACTGTTTTAAAAAAACAGATGGAAGATATGAAGCATATTTACTTGCCTTATTATACCTCTTTACAAAATCATCAATATCTATTTTTAAAAGTTTACAGAACTCTAAAGTATCGATACTTTTTACTTTATTAGGCTGAATCATTACATCATAAGAAAGTTGATTGGCAACCAATAGAACACCATTTCTATCATAAATATAACCTCTTTCTGGGTAATCAAAAACTATTTTTACAGCTGCATTATGTATAGGGTCATAACTTTCACCTTTTACTATTTGAAGCTGAAATAAACGTCCTATAAATACAATGCCTACAATCGTAATTAGAAAGTATAGTAAAAAACTTTTTCGCATTATTGCTTTTTAGAGAAAATATAAATTGATAAAAAATAGAGAATCAAAGTAAAAACACTTGAATACAAAGTGTTTAAAAATACCTGAGACATATTTTGAAGACTAAAGTTAGCAAGAAAAAATAACAAAAAATGATGGAGCAGTGTTAAAGTTACGATATAGTTAAACTTTTTTCCAAAAGGTTCTAAATTCAACTTAAAAAAAGGATAATCCACTTCAAATTTATTAAAGAAAACTCTGATAAAAAATAATCTCAAATACGAAATTGTTACTAATGAAAAAGCGTGAATTCCTCCTGAATCAGAAAAAAAATCGATACTTAAACCCAAAGCGAAAGAAAGTAACAAAAAAGAAAATCTATTTTTCTTCAGTGGATACAAGAAAACAAAAGCGATATATAGATACGGATTTACATATCCTAAAAACAAAATATTATTCAATACAAAAACTTGTAAAAAAACCAAGAATACAAATAGCAATCCAAAATATACTGTTTTATTCATTTCCTGAATTTTCTAAACGTTTAATTTCTACTTTCTGTAAATTTTTAATAACAAAAACAGGTCCAATAACAGACATATCATTAAATAATTTTACATTAATTATGTTATCTACAGCATTGTCATTATTTATTCCAATTACTTTTCCTATTAAAATTCCTTCAGGAAAAATTGCAGATTTACCACCAGTTTCTATAGTGTCACCGATTTTAACAGGCGCCTGTCTTGGAATATCTATTAATTGCACTGTGTTATAATCTAAAGCATTCCATTGTAACGTACCAAAATAACCGTTTTTTAATCTTGCGTTTATCTTAGTGTTTTTATTTAAAATAGATTGAATTCTTCCATAATTAGGTGACAAATTATCTGTAAATCCAATAATCCCTTTACCGTTAACAACAGCCATTTCTTTACTTAAACCTGCAATTGTACCTTTATTAATAGTTAAAAAATTAAATGCTTTTGAATAACTATTATTGATGATTTTAGCACTTGTATAGGTGTATTTTTGATAATATTTTACGGTATCAATAACAATTGAATCCACTTTAAAAGAAGTATTTGTTTTTTGATTTAGAAAGTTTCTTAAAAGTGTGTTTTCCTCTATAAGTTGAGTATTTGTAGCTTTTAAACTAAAATAATCAGACATATCAGAAACTTTACTATACAAACCACCAGTTAAAGCATTTGCAGAATTAACGTATTTACTGTTTTGAAAATTAAGATTGTTAAAAATAAGTGTCAAGGCAATAAATTGCAGCAATAAAAAGAATAAAAAATATTTAAACTTTTGAAAAAAGTAAATAAGTTGTTGCATTTTTTAGAACTCCTAAAATATTATTTCATTAATACACTCTTATATTTATCTAGTTCTTTTAAAGCAATTCCTGTTCCACGAACTACAGCTCTTAAAGGATCTTCTGCAACATAAACAGGTAAGTCTGTTTTTCTAGAAAGTCTTTTATCTAAACCTCTTAACATAGAACCACCTCCCGCTAAATAAATACCTGTATTATAAATATCTGCTGCCAATTCTGGGGGAGTCTTAGATAATGTTTCCATAACCGCATCTTCTATTCTTAAAATAGACTTATCTAAGGCTTTTGCAATTTCTCTATAAGAAACTTGCACTTGCTTTGGCTTACCACTTAACAAGTCTCTACCTTGAACCAACATGTCATCTGGCGGAGTTTCTAAATCTTCTGTAGCTGCACCAATAGTAATTTTTATTTTCTCTGCAGTAGTTTCCCCAACATGCAGGTTGTGCTGTGTGCGCATATAATACATAATATCATTTGTAAATAAGTCTCCAGCTACTTTTACAGATTGATCACAAACAATACCAGCCAATGCAATAACAGCAATTTCTGTTGTACCACCACCAATATCTATAATCATATTCCCCTTTGGCTCCATAATATCTATACCAACACCAATTGCAGCTGCCATAGGCTCATAGATTAAATAGATTTCTTTAGCATTCATGTGTTTCGCAGAATCCCTTACAGCACGTTTTTCTACTTCTGTAATTCCAGACGGAATACAAATAACCATTCTTAGTGCGGGTGGAAATAATTTCTTTTTAATTGATGGAATCTGTTTTACAAATTCTTTAATCATTTCTTCTGAAGCTTGAAAATCTGCAATAACTCCGTCTTTTAATGGACGGATTGTTTTGATATTTTCATGGGTTTTTCCTTGCATCAAGTTGGCTTCTTTGCCAATTGCAATAATTTTACCTGTAGTTCTGTCTCTTGCTACAATTGAAGGACTATCAATAACCACTTTTCCTTTGTGAATTATTAATGTATTTGCGGTTCCTAAATCGATCGCAATATCTTCGGTCATAAAATCAAAAAAACCCATAAAATATTTTTAGTGTATTATTTTTACTCGTGTCTTACAAAGCTACTAAAATTCTAATTGCAAATAACCTATATATTCTTAATGTTTAAAATGCCTAGTTCCTGTCATTACCATAGATATATTATTTTCATTACAATATTCTATACTTAATTGATCTTTAATAGAGCCTCCAGGCTGTATCACACTTTTTATCCCTGCATTATCTGCAATCTCTACACAATCTGGAAAAGGAAAAAAAGCATCACTTGCCATTACGCATCCGTTTAAATCAAATTTAAAAGAATTTGCCTTTTCTATTGCTTGGTTCAAAGCATCAACTCTGCTTGTTTGCCCTGTACCCCCTGCTAGCAACTGCTTATTTTTAACTAAGATAATGGTATTTGATTTCGTGTTTTTGCACAATTTAGATGCAAACAACAAATCTTCTATCTCACTTGCTGTTGGATTCGTATTAGTAACGTATTTCAAATCTGATAATTGATCTGTAATACTATCTTTATCTTGAACTAAATTACCATTTAAGCAAGTTCTAATTGTTGTTTTGGGTAATTCAACTTCTTTTTTAATTAGAATAATTCTATTCTTTTTTCCTTTTAATATTGTTAAAGCTTCATTTGAATAACTTGGCGCAATTACCACTTCACAAAATAAAGTATGAATTTCTTCTGCAGTTGCAGCATCTATTTCTGTATTTGCAATTAAAACTCCTCCAAAAGCAGAAACAGGGTCACCTGCCAAAGCATCTACATACGCTTGTTTTATGGTATCTCTTTGTGCAAAACCACATGCATTATTGTGCTTTAAGATAGCAAAAGTTGGTGCCTCACCTCTAAATTCTTCGATTAAGTTTACAGCAGCATCTACATCTAGTAAATTATTGTAACTTAACTCCTTACCATGTAATTTATCAAAAATTGTTTCCAAGTCTCCAAAGAAATAACCCTTTTGATGAGGATTTTCTCCATATCTTAATACTTGTGCATTTGTTTCACTAACTTTTAAAGTAGGCTCTTCACCAGCATTAAAGTAATTAAAGATGGCAGTGTCATAATGTGAAGAAATATTAAAGGACTTCGCAGCAAATTTCTTTCTCTGTGCAATTGTGGTTTCTCCATTGTTTTGAGATAAAATATCTAAAAAATCATCGTATTGATTCATTGATGAAACCGTAAAAGTATCTTTAAAATTTTTTGCAGATGCTCTAATTAAAGAAATTCCACCAATATCAATTTTCTCAACAATATCTTGCTCAGGTGCTCCTGAAGCAACAGTCTTTTCAAAAGGATATAAATCTACAATTACCAAGTCTATCTGCGGAATATTATATTCTGCTAATTCAGCAATATCACTTTCATTATCTTGTCTGTTTAAAATTCCTCCAAAAACCTTTGGATGGAGCGTCTTAACTCGACCTCCTAGAATAGAAGGATACGAAGTAACTTCATCAACAGGAACTAAGTTTATTCCAAGTTCTTTGATGAATTTTTCTGTTCCTCCGGTTGAATAAATAGTTACATTTAAATCGTTCAATTTTTGTACGATTGGTGCCAAACCATCTTTGTGAAATACCGATATTAATGCGGATTTAATTGTTTTTGCAGTGCTCATTTAGTTGTTGTGTTGTTAAGCAAACAAAATTAGTGAAAGGAACCTTGCAAGGCAATAAAAGATAATAACAATAGCAGGAAGTAATTAACAACTGTGGTGAAATTACTTCTTATTTAAACCTTAGACTAAGCACTTCTCTGCTTTTAATTTTTAATTTAATAGCTATTTTAAAAAAAACACTGCATTATAAGATAGCACTAACCTTTCTACAAACATATTCTAAAAACTGCTCATCTTTATCTGTAAAAACATTTGCAGTATGAGAATCAATATCAATCTGCCCAATATTCTCTTTATTTACAAAAATAGGAATTACTATTTCAGATTTCACTTTCCATCCACAAGATATATAGTTTTCTTGATTAGAGACATCTTGAACAACAAAGTTTTGATTACTTAAGGCCACTTGTCCGCAAATACCTTTTCCAAAAGGAATAATTGTATGTTCTGTTTCTTCACCTGTATATTGCCCCAACTTCAACTCGTCTTTATCTCCATTTTTAAAATAAAAACCAACCCAATCGTAATAAGAAATTTCACTTTCTAACACATCGCAAATTGACTTTAGCTTCTCATTTGTAGTGTTTGTGCTTCCAAGAATACTATCAACTTTATTTTTCAATCTATTTAAATCCATTTCCATCTAAACTCTCAACTTTTATAGCTGTAAAAATAAATGAAATTTCGTAGATAAAAAACAGAAACATGAAGGCAGTTTTATAATATACACCATCCTAATTCACTTAAATTTTTTAATGAATTTCGAGATAACATTTGATTTTACAAAAAAATCGCATTTGTTATTGTAACTTTGCATTTATAATGAAATCCATTTTTACCAAAATAACATCGACTCTATTAGCATTTTTGGTGCTATTCTCAACACTCTCATTTACTGTTGAGAGTCATTATTGTGGCGGTTTTTTAATGGATATTTCTGTTATCGGTGAAGCCGATGACTGCGGTATGAAAGTAGAGCAGATAATGAATGCAGAAAAGACAAACTGCTGTAAAGATGAAGTAATAATAACAGAAGGACAAGATGAATTACATCCAGCTTCTTTTGATACCTTGAACTTTGAAAAACAACAATTTTTAACAACTTTCTATTCTTCTTATTTAAATCTAGTTAAAGAAAAATCTTCTAGAAATATCATTTACAAAGACTTTCACCGGCCTGTTATACCTATTAATTATCAGATAAAATACCAATCATTTTTAATTTAATTTAATTTTAATTCCAACTAAAAAGTCTTTTACTAAAGAGACACAGTTTTAATTATAATAAAATTAACATTAATGAAAAAACAGATACTAAATAGCTTTATACTGCTATTTCCAATTTTTATTCTTGCTCAAACTAATCTGAAAGGAATGATTATGGACCAAGAAAACCCTAAAGATAATTTAGGCATTTCAGGTGCCACCGTAAATTGGTTAAACACAAATATTGGCACAATAACGAACGAAAAGGGCTGGTTTACAATTCCGTTTAAAAAGGAATATAAAAAGTTAGTAATAAGTTATATTGGATACAAAACAGACACTATAATAGTTAGAGATCTGACACCAATTCATCATTTTATAACTATAGAAAACGAATTAAAAGGAATAACTATTCGAAGCAAAAGAGATGCCGTTCAAAAATCTTTATTTGCCACAGCCAACACTTTTACAGTAAATAACGACGAACTATTAAAAGCAGCCTGCTGTAATTTAGCGGAAAGTTTTGAAACAAATCCTTCTATAGATGTTAGTTTCTCTGATGCATTAACAGGAACGCGTCAAATACAAATGTTGGGACTTAAAAGTCCGTATTTACAAATTATGCAAGAAAACATACCGTCGATAAGAGGTGCTGCCCAAGCTTTTGGCTTAACCTTTACACCGGGTACTTGGGTAGAGAGTATTCAAATTACAAAAGGGGCTGGTTCTGTTGTAAATGGCTTTGAAAGTATTTCTGGCCAAATAAATGCAGAATTGGTAAAGCCTTTTTCTGATAATAAATTTTTCTTAAACACCTATAGTTCTCTAAATGGTAGATTGGAATTAAACACTCATTTTAACCGAAGGGTTTCAGAAAAATGGCAATCCGGCCTTTATATCCATGGGAATTATAGAGGTGAAAAATTTGATAAAAACGATGATAATTTTTTAGATGCACCTTTAGCTAATCAAATAAATGTAATGAACCGCTGGCAATATACAGATGCACAAAATGGTTGGGTTAGCTTTATAAATATTCGTTTTTTAAATGATGAAAAACAAACTGGAGAAATCAATTTTAATCCAACTTTAGATAAAGGGAATACAAATTCTTGGGGAAGTGAAATTGATACGAAACGTTTTGAAACTTCTTTAAAACTAGGGTATGTTTTTCCTGAAATTCCATATCAAAGTGTCGGTTTACAATTAGCATATAGCAATCATCAACAAGATTCTTATTTTGGTTTAAATGTGTACGATATTAAACATGAAAGTTTATACTCTAACTTACTTTTCAACTCAATTATTGGAGATACTAGAAGCAAGTTTAAAACAGGTATTAACTTTACCTATGACAAATACAATGAACTTGTAAATACTACAAATTACAAAAGAAAAGAAAACTCTCTAGGTGTATTTTTTGAATATGCTTTTGACAACCTGGAGGACTTCAGTTTAACTGCAGGAGTTAGAGTGGATACACATAATTTATTAGGTACATTTATTACGCCTAGGTTGCACCTAAGGTATGCTCCTTGGGAAAACGGAGTCTTTAGAGCTTCTGCTGGAAGAGGAAAAAGAAGTGCTAATATTTTTGCAGAAAATCAGCAATTATTTGCAAGTTCTAGAAAAATAGATATAGACGCGGTAGGTGGAAATATCTACGGATTAAACCCTGAAATTGCTTGGAATTATGGAATTTCGTATTTGCAAAAATTTAATTTATTTAATAAAAAAGGGGATATTACATTCGATTTTTATAAAACAGATTTCAGCAATCAAGTTGTTGTAGATTGGGAAAATCCGCAAGCAGTTTCTTTTTATAATTTAAATGGAAAAAGTATTGCTAATAATTTTCAACTAGAATTAAACTATGAATTGGCAAAAAACTTGAATCTACGAACTGCTTTTAAATATTTTGATATTTCAACAGATTATAAAACTGGAAAATTACAAAAACCTCTCCAGCCTAATAATCGGTTTTTTGTAAACATTTCTTACGAAACAGCAACAAAAGACAATGGTTCTCAATGGAAATTAGATCTTACATTTAATAATATCGGCGAACAACGTTTACCAAATACAGCTACCAATCCAACACAATACCAATTACCAATAAATTCTGAGCGTTATAGTTTATTAAATTCTCAAATTACTAAAGTATTTTCAAACAAATTTGAAATTTATGCAGGTGGAGAAAACTTGACAAATGTTCAACAAGTAAATCCTATTTTAGGAAGTGAAAATCCTTTTGGACCCAATTTTGACAGTACAATTGTGTACTCGCCAATTTTTGGTCGCGCTATTTATGCAGGTTTACGATTTAAAATTAAATAACTTTTAAATAAAAAAATAATGAAAAAAGCGATATTTATATTCAGTTTGTTCTTCATCAGTTTTTCTGCCCAAGCGCAAGAAATGAAAACAGTGAAAAAGAAAAAAAACGCCAAAGTTGCTTTTAAAGTAGATGGTATTTGTGGAATGTGTAAAAAACGTATAGAGATTGCTGCCTTAAAAACAAAGGGGGTAAAGTTTGCTATTTGGGATGTAAAAACGCATCAAATAAACCTCATTTTAGATGAGCGTAAAGCATCTCTAAATACCGTAAAACAAAATATTGCAAACGTTGGTCATGATGTCGAAAATTTTATAGCCACGGATGAAGCCTATAACTCTGTGCATCCTTGCTGTAAATATAGAGATAGTGAAATAATGCTAGACCACGAGGGTGAACTTAAAAAGAAGAAAAATTAAAAAAGAAAACCCTTTCATTAATTTGAAAGGGTTTTCTTTTTTTTGGTTTGCTAAATAAACAACTATTTAGTACCTATAGTGTTCTGGTTTGTATGGTCCTGCTTGTGTTACACCAATATATGCTGCTTGGTCTTGACGCAATTCAGTTAACTCTACACCAATTTTTGCTAAGTGTAAAAATGCAACTTTTTCATCTAAATGTTTTGGTAGCATATACACTTCGTTTCCGTATGCTTTTGCGTTATTCCAAAGTTCCATTTGTGCCAAAGTCTGGTTTGTAAATGAGTTAGACATTACAAAACTTGGATGCCCAGTTGCACAACCTAAGTTTACCAAACGTCCTTCTGCTAACAATATAATATCGTTCCCATTGATATTATATTTATCTACTTGTGGCTTAATTTCAACTTTTTCACTGTTCGCATTTAAATAAGGAACATCAATTTCATTATCGAAATGTCCAATATTTGCAACAATTACTTTGTCTTTCATTGCTTCAAAATGCTCTCCACGCACAATGTCTTTATTTCCTGTTGTAGTAATAATAATATCTGAGTTTGCAACAACAGTCTCTAATTTCTTAACTTCAAAACCATCCATTGCAGCTTGCAACGCACAAATAGGATCTATTTCTGTAACAGTTACAATAGAACCTGCTCCTTTAAAAGAAGCTGCTGTTCCTTTACCCACATCACCATAACCACAAACAGTTACACGTTTTCCTGCTAACATAATGTCTGTTGCTCTACGAATTGCATCTACTGCAGATTCTTTACAACCGTATTTATTATCAAATTTTGATTTTGTAACAGAATCATTGATATTAATTGCTGGCATTGGTAATGTTCCGTTTTTAACTCTTTCGTAAAGCCTATGAACACCAGTGGTAGTCTCCTCTGATAATCCATTGATTCCTGCAGCTAATTCTGGATATCGATCTAAAACCATATTGGTTAAATCTCCACCATCATCTAAAATCATGTTTAATGGTTGTTTGTCTTCACCAAAAAACAAGGTTTGTTCAATACACCAGTCAAATTCTTCTTCATTCATTCCTTTCCAAGCATAAACAGAAGTTCCTGTTGCAGCAATTGCAGCAGCAGCCTGATCTTGTGTAGAAAAAATATTACAAGAACTCCAAGTAACGTCTGCCCCTAAAGCTTGCAAGGTTTCTATTAAAATTGCTGTTTGGATTGTCATATGTAAACAACCTGCAATTCTAGCACCCTTTAAAGGTTGCGCATCTCCATACTCTTCTCTTAAACTCATTAAACCTGGCATTTCTGCTTCTGCCAAATCCATTTCTTTTCTACCCCAATCTGCTAAAGAAATATCTTTCACTTTGAAAGGTACGAATGTTGTATTTTTACTCATATTAATGTATATTTATATTCTAATTTTTTCGAACTACAAAGTTACGACATCCATTTTAAAAAAGTATGGCTCTTTACAAAACTTTAACGGTTAACAAAGCAACTAAAGTCTTGATTTGGAAGATTGAAGAATCTATTTCTAAATTGCAGGAGGGAATTGTACTTTCTGAGAATAGCACAGCGCGCTTAAACTCTATGAAATCTCAATTGCATCAAAGAGGATTCTTGAGTATTCGACATTTATTAAAAGAAGTTGGATATACCGATGCTGATTTAATTTATGATGAATTTGGAAAGCCACACTTAAAAAATGGAACACACATCTCGATTTCACATTCTTTTACCTTTACAGCTATTATTGTTTCCGACGAACTCCATGTAGGGATTGATATCGAAAAACAGCGTGAGAAAATTTTAAAGATTGCACATAAATTTACTCCATTTGAAGAATATAAAACAATAGCCAATGTGGATGCTTTAATCAGCAAATTAACTATTGTCTGGGGTGCAAAAGAATCTTTATATAAAATATACGGTAAGAAAAAGCTCTTATTCTTACATCACATTTATATTGAGGATTTTAAATTTGCTGATGAAAAAACTACTGGAGAAATACGTTATAATGGAGAGAATACTGCTTATAACATTTCATTTATAGAGTTTGAAGGTTTTACTTGCGTATTTGCTTATTAAAAATACTTAAAGTTTATAAACAAGAACCTACTCTTGCTAATATTATGGTGAAAAAACAAATTAACTTCTTACTTTTGATGCAGCTATTTTAATAAATAAAATGACAACAATTTTCGAATTTCTTTTTGACCAATATAAAACATACTCAACATTAGATATTACTTTAGAAATTGTTGCAGTAATTTTTGGTTTTCTATCCGTTTGGTTCTCTAAACAGAATAAAATTTGGGTTTTCCCTACAGGGATGATTAGTACACTTATTTTTGTGTATTTACTTTTTAAGTGGGAGCTTTTAGGCGACATGTTAATTAACGGTTATTATTTTATAATGAGTATTTATGGCTGGTATATATGGACGCGTAAAGTGGATAAAACCCATGTAAATCAAATTTCCACTACTACTTTTAAAGAAAAAAAGATTTCAATTGTCCTATTTATTGCAGCACTGCTGTTTGTTTTTATAATTTATCAAAAATTTGACAAATGGACAAGTTGGGTTGCTTACATAGATACCATTACAACAGCTATCTTTTTTGTTGGAATGTGGTTAATGGCAAAACGTAAAATAGAAAATTGGATTTTCTGGATAGTAGGAGATCTAATTTCTGTACCTTTATATCTATACAAAGGCTTTACATTTACAAGCTTTCAATATTTTGGATTTACTTTTATCGCCATTTTTGGTTATTTAGCATGGAAAAAGAACTTACACAAGACCCTATTAACATCATAAAAGTTGTTTTATTTGGACCAGAATCTACAGGAAAAACAACACTTTCTAAACAATTAGCACGTCATTACAATACTGTTTGGACGCCAGAATATGCACGTGAATATTTGCAAAAAAAATGGAATAACGAGCGTAAAACTTGCGAAAAAGAAGATTTAATACCGATTGCAATTGGACAAATGAATCTTGAAAATAAGTTGGGGAAAAAAGCGGATAAACTACTTATTTGTGATACAGATTTACTAGAAACAAAAGTATACTCAGAAAAATTTTATGGCGGTGCTGTAGATATTAAATTAAGTGAAGCTGTAGATAAAAATAAATATGATTTATATTTACTTACTTATATTGATACGCCATGGGAAGAAGATGATTTACGCGACAGACCAGAACAACGTTTAGAGATGTTTACGGCTTTTGAAAATACATTAAAAAAATATAAAAAAAATTATATCTTGTTAAAAGGTGATAAAGAAACAAGATTAAAAAACGCTACTGAAGCTATTGATAAAATTATTGCTGCAAAAGATAATTTACATTCTTTTTCAGACTCTTTGCAAGACCTTAATATGCTCAAAAATAGAGATTTTAGCAATACTTGTGATAATTAAGCATACTGCAGAAAATAACTAAAAATATATCCTTAAATTTTTAAGTTTGAGGTATTTTTAATAAAAATGAATACAGAGAATATTTTAAAAGAACTCAACTTTAAAGCGACTAGAAGTTCTGGTCCTGGTGGTCAGCACGTAAACAAAACGTCTTCTAAAATTGAATTAACGTTCTATTTAGAAAACTCACTTTCTCTCTCTGAAAGCGAAAAAGCACTTTTAAAAGTAAAATTGGTATCAAAATTAACGAAAGAAAATGTATTGATTCTTTTTTGCGAAGAAACACGTTCTCAGCACAGAAATAAAGAAATTTCGATCAAACGTTTTTTAGAATTATTGAAACTAAATTTAATTCGTCCTAAGAAAAGACAAAAAACAAAACCTAGCAAAGGCGCGTTAAAAAGAAGAGTTGAAACTAAAAAACGAACATCGATTAAAAAGGCACTTCGTAAAAAACCAAACTTCGATTAAAATAAATCACTTTTCTATTTCATAATCAATTTTTCTGACTTAATTTTGCTGCGTTCTCATAAAGGGGTGCTTTAAAAAGCTGAGATCATACCCAATGAACCTAGAACAGATAATGCTGTTTAGGGATTTTGAATGTTTTTTACAAAAAAGTGAACTAATTTAAAGTATAAATTATTTCTTCCGATGCATAGGAAAAAGCTTTCTTCGTATGAACAACAATTAATTATTCAATATTAATCACAAGAATAATTACCTCTTTTTATTCGTTTTAAATTTTTTAAAATGAAAAAAATATCCATTTTTTTATTCTTGTTTGTAAGTACACTTGCAAACGCACAATCCTTTACACTTTCTGGAAAAGTTGTAGATGAAAACAAAAATCCATTACCTGGAGCTTCTATTCTAGTTCAAGAAATTAAAAAAGGAACATTCACGGACGATGAAGGCAACTTTTCGTTGAAAATTAATCAAGGAAAATACAAAATTAAAGTTTCTCACTTAGGTTATAAAACTGGGTATTTTGATCAAGAAATTAATCAAGATGAGGAAATTGTATTGCAATTAATTTTATCTCAATATGTTTTAGAAGAAGTTTTGGTTTCTGCGGTTCGTGTAAAAGCGAATTCACCTGTAACTCATTCTAATTTATCAAAAAAGGAAATTTCGAAGCGTAATTTAGGACAAGACATTCCTATTTTGCTTAAATATCTGCCATCGGTAACTACATCATCAGATGCAGGCGCAGGAATTGGTTACACGTATATTCGTGTTCGTGGTTCTGATGGAAGTCGTGTAAATGTTACTGTAAACGGAATACCATATAACGATGCTGAAAGTCAGGGAAGTTTTTGAGTAAATATGGGCGATTTTGCTGCTTCTACAGAAAGCTTACAATTACAACGTGGTGTTGGTACATCTACAAATGGTTCTGGTGCTTTTGGCGCGAGTTTAAATATTTTAACGG
>Ga0115008_10000202_pt1 | contig 40654 bp, 35 predicted proteins | sample FraStrMetagenome_FD_87164 | JGI IMG/M metagenome (GOLD analysis project Ga0115008, IMG submission 87164) | Marine eukaryotic phytoplankton communities from Arctic Ocean - Fram Strait ARC3M Metagenome | ecosystem: Environmental > Aquatic > Marine > Oceanic | place: Fram Strait | collected... | reverse complement strand
TAAAAAAATTTATTTTTTTTTTGTATATTAACTAACAATTTTAAGTCTATAACGAATAATTATTTATTCATATAAAAAATTACTATATAGTAGAATTATGCCAAAGTGCAGAAAGAGAAATCGCAAACTTACAATGTCTACTATTTCAGTGGGTGATACTTCTACACCCGCTTTTAGGGATGCTATGGATAACATTACTTCCGGAGAGAGAAACTTCGGAGAAAATGGCTGTGCCCAGCTTACCCAAAAGGGATTTCACAAGGATGGCACAAACTTATCTTTGATATTGGACATACATACAAAGCTTCTCCGTAAAACAACAGAAGTAGAAATCATAGAATTGTGTAACAATGTAGTAGATGTTGCTAAACAGACTAAAGACGTAGATCTTATTAAGAATCTCTTCAAGATATTATTCAACAAGCGTTGGTGTAGAGGTGGTGAAGGTGAGAAGAGGATCTTCTTAATCTCTCAGATACACCTGTTAAGAAAATTGCCTCCAGTTATTGTAACAGCGCTCATGCCTCTGTATCCTAAGTATGGATGTTACAAGGATCTTCTTTTACTCATTGAACTTATGAGGAAAGAACCATTTAATTTGAGGAGGCGCAATTATGAATACGGTGTTGTTCTTGCGGCAATATTAGATATATACATATCTGATCTCAAGAAGGATATGAAAGCTCTTGATGAGTACAAGAAGTTGTCAGAAGATGAGAAGGAAAAATGTAGGCCTTCTCTAACTATGGCTGGTAAATGGACTCCACGTCCAGGTAGTAAATATGACAAAATCCACAAATGTGGTAATACTAAACACGGGATAGTATTTATTATAGCTAGCGAACTATTCGGAACTGATTCTCATTGGATATCGAATGAAAAGCAGTACAGACATTTCGTAACTGAACTGGGGAAACATCTCAACGTAGTAGAAAAACTAATGGCAGAGAGACGCTTCGATGAAATCAAGCCAGAATATGTCGCAGCGTCTGCCTTGAAGAAGTATTCGAAAGCTTTCCTTAACAAGAACGTAACTCATCCAGAGAGGGGTGATCGTAATATGGCAGCAGACGATCCTACTCGCATCCAGTGTGCTGAAAAATTTATGACTGCTGCTAAACGTAGAATCGTTAAGGGAACGAGTATTAGCATCGCAGAACTCGCAAAAGAAGCTAACTACTATAGAGATGAAAACGAAAAGGAAATGATTGATGCCAGATTCGACGCTTTCGTAGGTACTGTCATTACTATGATCAATAAAAGAAGAAAGCAGATGGAAGAAAAGGGTATAAAGCCTACAAACAATACTGGTAAGATAGTAGTTATGCCTGACCTTTCTGGTTCAATGTCAGGAACTCCTATGGATATCGCAGTGGGTCTAAGCGCTCTATTAACAGACAAGAGGATCTGTCATCCTAATTTTGAAGGAAGGTATCTTTCATTCTCACGGAAACCCGTATGGCACGATGTTAGTGATCTTGACTCCTTTGTTGATCGTGTAAGAAGGACTTACCGCGACAACTCTTGGGGTTACAATACTAACTTTGAAGCAGCTATGGATGCTATCATCGATTCCTGTGAAAGGGGTAAGCTAAAACCTGATGATATTCCTAAATATCTTCTTGTTATTAGCGATATGCAATTCGATAATGCAAATCGTGGTAACCACTGGGAAACTATGTACGAAAATATCGAGAAGAAATGGAATCGGTTTGGGAGGAAGATGTATAAAGTTGAAGATTTCTCTCCTCCTACTATTATCTTCTGGAATGTAATACCTGTTGATGGTTATCCTGTATCATCTACACAGAAGGGTGCTATCTTGTTGGCAGGAGAATCTCCAGCCCATATTAAGAACATTCTCTCTGGAGAAATTGAGGCTTTGGGAGAAGAAATCACTCCAGAAAAAGCTCTCGAAGTAATGTTAGAGGATAAGCACTTCGATCCTATAGAAGAAGTATTAGACAAATATAAGGATCATATAAAAATCTTCTGTAATATTAAAGAAATAGAAGAAGCTGACGATTATGAATATACTTGGTAGTAATAATAGTAATAAAAAAATATATATTTTTTTGTATATCCATAATTTAACAAGAAAAGAAGAAGTAGCATTTATAGATAAAGTAAATTACTTTGGAGGTGGATTAATTATGCTCAAACCAAAAAAACAATGTAATTTAAATGATATAGTTCATTATTTGAATAGTAACAAGTTTAAGAAAAATTTTATATATTCAGGAAGATTTAAAATAGGACATAGACAAATTAGCAATAGTTTTGTCCCTATTATATAGAAAATATGACAATTATAATTATTACTTTGATATTATTCTTTATTTTAATATGTAGGCAAGAAAATAGTAAAGAAGGATATAAGAAACAACGTAGAAAGGGTATTAGATCAGGGTGGCGTCGGCGTGGTGGCGCAGCTAAGGCAATCAGTATGCATGGAACTAGATGGAATAAGTACAAAGCCTGCGAGAGAGATAATGTATTTGAATACTTAGATGACGATTTTTAGATATGTCTATTTAATCTTCTAATTTATTCCAACTCCAGTAGTAACCACAGGCAGATTGTCTTTCACCATCCGCACATTTTCTAATCTCAGTAACATTTTTTCCTATTGCTTTTGCGGCAGCAGAAGCATCTTCATATTCAGCTTTTAATTTCATAGTTTTTATATCATACTGATATATTTTTCTATATTTTTTACCTGCTTCTATAATCTCTTTTGAAAGATTACGTATACTACAAAAAACATCAATTCAATTATTTCCATGGTATAAGTATCCCGCTTATGAAAAGCTCTTTTATTTAGAAAAACATACATCTAATATACAATTATTATAAGGATATCTATCCATTTTTGCTATGGCTGCAGCCGCAGATATTCGGTCTTCATAAGTTATGAATATATAACCCAAAGGTTGATTACCCTTTTTGCTCCTAGGCTGTACCATTCTCCTAATTGTTCCAAACGGTTCAAAAAGATCTCTCATACTAGACTCATCATAATCAAATATTAGATTAGAGATCTTTATGGTAGTATTTTCTATAGAATTCTTTTTATTATCTACTTTGTTTGTAATAGATGAACCTTTGGGAATAACATATTTACTATTACTTTGTACAGAATTTACGATATCTCCGATATTTTGTTTATTTTTTGTTGTATCTTCTTTACAATCACTAAACGAAAGTTTTAAAGGAATAACACTTATTTTTGTAGTTAACTCATTTAAGTTTATATCTTCATCATCGAATTTACCAAACATAAATGTTTATATGATACAAAAACATCAATTCAATTATATTTTTCTATACTATATTACATATACTTTATCTAAGTATATGTCGCGCTAGTTCCCTGAAAATTGTTCCATGTGTTGGTCACATCGCCGGACAGAGTGGCGCCACTTGGCAGTATCTTGGGAGCGCTAGCTAAAGCACTCCAATTTGATGTTACAGACCCTAGCGTAAGCTGAGCTGTAAAACCTGCTCCCATATCTTCGGCGTGGAGTTTAGAATTGCTTAGTAATAACACTCCGTGTGTTGCTGCAATCTTTCCCACAGAGATAGCAACGCTGTTAAGTGCTACTCTACAGTTATTCATTGCCTTTACTCCAGTTGGAGCATTGCCTGATGGCGCACCTTCTAATGTTATGTCAATAAGTTCTAAATCGGAGTTATGGGAAACTAATACAACTTCGTCGCTAGTTCCTGTAGTGTTAGTCGCTGCTAATTTTTGCGCTCCTGTACCAGCAACTACGGCAGTTGAAGATTGAGTTACGTGTAGACATCTGTCGTTAGCAGAACTGACAAGGGTATTTGTCATATCTAAACTACTACGTCTAGATACATTTACAGTTTGTGTGGCATCCGCAGTACCGAGTAATGTACTGCCGTTGATTACGGCGCTGGATTGTTCTAAATTTAGTATAGATTGACAATTAGATAATCCTGCTACAGCAATCGCATTGGCGTGAAGCTTACAGCCTTTAGTTAATGTAATTAGATCAACACCAGCTTTTCCTATTACATCAGAAACTATAGTATCTAATGTAATATTACAGTTGCTATCAGCTTCTAATACTGAAGTAGTTCCAGTAGCGCCAGAACCTGCGTCGCTTGTAATATCAACGTGTCTCATAATTAAATCAGTATTTGTTAATTTAAGAGCGTGTCCTGTTGTTCTTGTGTCTGCGAGTTTATGGGATGACGTACCATCTGTCTTTAATACTACATTAGAATCGGTGAATACCATTCCGCCGTGAATATCAAGTTGATTACTTGCTGTAGTCTCTAAATCAATATTAACAGCACTTCCGTGTCCAGTAATGGATAATTGAGTAGGGTCGTTTTGTAAGTTAAAGTAACCATCAGCACCTACGATGTGATTCCTGAAAGTAGAATTATTGAGCATAATAGCATTTACCGTGGTAGAAACAGTTCCTTCAAGTATTAATGAGAATGCTTTTGCTACAGTTACATCACAATTCCGGAAGTTTAATACTCCAGATGTGGCACTTGTCACTGTAAATTTAGCACTTGTATTTACAAATTCATTTAGAGTCACTCTACTTTGATTAGCTACAAGCATTTCACCAGTAACATCACAAGCATTGTCAAATGTTGATAACTGTAAGTTACAAGAATCTGCGACAATTAGAGGATTAGTTCCTGATGTTTTTGTAAGTACAGTACCATTAATCCATACATTTGAATTATCACTGGCGTGGATTAATGATGCTGTATCTCCAGTTACATTTACTCCATTACCAGAAACAGGGAAACGGAGATTATTTGCTGTTAAAGTACTCTGCCCAGATACACGGAATAGAGGTACTGTTTGTGCTGAAGTTACTTGTACAGGAGATGTATTGTAAGCAACACCCATAGGAGTTAAATATAAATCATTAACATTCAACTCTGCCGCATTAGCAACTTTAAATTGTGAAATAGTATCTGTTGTCACTCTACCATACACAAACTGTGATGTATTAATAGAAGCACTACATCCAATAGAATTAGTATAAGCAGTATCACCAAGAGTGAATGTAGTGTGGTAGAATGTACATCCCTCAAATCTTGCTCCGTGCGGATTGCTGATGATACAGTTACGGAATACGCAATCACGAATTAAAGCAGGACTATCAATCTTAATAACGAGGTCTAAGAATACAGACTTATATACTTGAAGAACAGTTCCACCAGCAGTAACATTAGCAGACAGATTAACTTGAAGAGTTGAAAGATGATCAGCATTCTCTCCATAGCTACATAATTGAAGAGTAGAAGTTTCTGAAGAATCTCCATAATAATTAGAGTTACCAGTTTTAGAAAATTTAGAGTATAAAATCTGGAATGATCCATTTACTGTGTATGGAGTTACTACTCCTTTTTGTAATACAAACTCTACCTCAACAAATTGTACGTTGCCGTCCATTGAGAATCCTGTATTTGTAAGATTTGAAGTAGTAGCTGAGTTATTCATTGTTACCTTTCCAGAATATTTATAACTAAGCATCTCTACATTGATCCTATTTGATCCATCTTCCGAAGGAATAGCGCTATTGTCAGAAAGATATACAGTTTGATTATTGCTATTTTGAGTACCATCAAATGTAACTGGATAGTACGTACCGTTTGGTGTTTTGTAATAAACGGTATTAGTATCTTGGGGAGCATTTGCAGAATATACAACTGTTGTTCCATGACCTTTTGCTGTTTGTTTGGTAAAAGATAGAGAAGCAACAGTCGTGATACTTTGTAATTGAGATTGTAAGACGCGAGGTGGAGAGTTTACTGCAATAGCAGCAAGACTGTCGCGCAAACCTCTAATAATGAGACCTCTTGACAGATTACCACCGAATGATGATTCTCTTAGTCTATTTCTATTACTTGACGAATCCCATACAACATTTCCAGTTACGTAGATTGAAACAGCGTCTAAACTATCTGTCTTTGAGCATTCAGATACAGCTTTTTGAAAAGTCGAGTAGGGGAACGAAGTTGAATTACCGGTATTCGAATCACTCCCACCTGCTTTAACGAAAAACTCCTTCGCTCGATAGGCTGTCTGTATTCCTGCAGCCGATACATCTATGTTCGTGAAGCCTCCTCCAGAGCCGACGTTTGTTTTATATTGAAGAATTTGATTATTTGAAAGACTTCCGTCCAAAAATACATCTTTAGAAGATTCTAGCGTAGTTTTTGCCAGAGATTTTACCTGATTTTCAATGGATTTTGCTTTAATACTTGCTCGATTTTGGCTGTTACGGATTCCCGAAATCGTCATATTGTTCGTAGTTGCCATTTTATGTATATATATATAAAAACAAAAATATAGTACATACTTTTTTTATATATATTCTATTTAATCAACCTCTTCCATAATAGAATCTTCATAAGTATAGTCTATAGTTGCCCATATATAACCGAACGCAACTTCATCTGTATCAATGTATTCTTTAATCTTCTTTATATCTTCATCTTTCACGCGTCCGATAGATCGTGCAGCGTCTTGGATAGAATCATAAGATTGAATCGTTTCTCGATTTTCAAAGTGTTTATACACTTTTAATATTTCCCAACTCCAATAGTAACCAAAGGCAGATCGTGCTTCTCCATCCGCACATTTTCTAATATTGGTAACAGGTTTTCCTATTGCTTTTGCTACAGCAAAAGCATCTTCATATTTACCTTCTAATTTTTTCTTATTTTTATCATACTGATATATTTTTCTATATTTTTTACCTGCTTCTATAATCTCTTTTGGAAGATTATGTTTGTAACTAAAGTAGTAATTTCCAGCAGATTCATTATCACCTTTCGCACAAGAACTTATATGACATATATTCAATTCCCTTTCAGCTTCTCTTGTAGACCTAAATTCTTTTATAAAAGTTACTCTATCTTTGCTAAATTGATATACTTCTTTACCATTTGTTCTTTCTATGTTTTCTGCCTGTGTAACTCTTTCCAGATTATCTAAGTTATTATTTGATCTATTTCTATCCTTATGATCTATAACATCATCATTATCAATTAATCCATTAAATGCTTCATATATTAATCTTGATTTTTGATATTTTATATTACCCATTTTGATTGTTTTACCTCCTAACAACAATTTATAATGATTCTTAACTCTATCTCTATTGGAACACTCAATATCTAAAGTAGGATGTTTCTCCCATTCCTCATCATTAATTTCTTCTATATAATATTCCCACATACTGCCATATATACTTTCGTTTGTATTACAGATATTTGTAATACGACCAGCAATTTGATCACTATTACTTAATCCTTGTTCTCTTACCCATTCAGCGGCAGCATAAGAAGATTCAAATATTTGTTCTTTTTCTGTTTCTGAAATCAATCTAATTATAGGATGTTGATTATGTGTTTTAGCCGGTGTTTTCAATTTTGCCATATCATCCCAATTAACATACATTAAGTTTTCTGGTACATTATTTGTTTTATCTCTATCTTTATGCCATACCATAGTCTTATTTTCAGGATTATCTACAAATACACTTGCTACCATATTACTAAATGTTACATTTTTTTTCTTTTCTTTATCATCTGTTAAACTTACCATTATATGTCCAGCAGAATTTTCTTTAAAGTCAGTAGTATCTATAATTGTACCAGTTTTAATATTTCTAATTTTCTGTGTATTACTTACCATATAATTATTAAAGCCTTCAATCTTTTTCCAAATCTCAGCCATAATATTATATTACAAAAAAAGATATATTCAATTATTTTTTATATGGTTAATATTAAGTGCTTATGCTATTCTAGGCTGCCGGATGCGTGACCAATACACCTTCTGTGTCACGACGAGTATGCCCGTTTCCATCGGAAATGAACGCCAATCCTGGCAACTGGAATGGAGTAGAAGTTAACGCAGAGTAGTTAAAAGTATTACTTCCTGTATTGCCTAATTTCAATTGAACTGCGACGCTGTTAGTTCCGGACATGTGGAGTTTGCTTCCGTTATATAAATGAATGGATTCGTCTCCAATATTTCCATCTTTGGTAATATCCTTTAAAACCCCCCTACAGTTACCTTTCATAATTAAAAAGCTTGGTGTTGTGATACTCTTACCCTTTGCTTGAACGCGCTCACACAATACGTCGCATAAGTTGTCTGCTTCCACACATGCATCCGTCGCTGCACTTGACTCTGTTACATCGATATCCACAATCGTACTTGCATTTCCCTTACAGACAAGACTAGACATATCACTCAATACGATACCTTTTGATCCTGTCGTTGTAACAGACATAGCAGATAAATGGAGAAGAGAGCCGTTGCTTACTGTGATCGCGTTAGAAACTCCGTCGATGTCTGTATGCCCACATTCTAAAGCACGAGATACCTGAGGTGTATCTATATTGATAAATTTCAATGAACTGCCCATATCGACTAATACGGCAGGATTGCCGTTCGAAACTCTTGTCCTGAAGGTTGAATCAGTAAAATGCGCGTGTGAGTCATTTGTGATGCTCAAAGCAGATTCTCCTGTTTGACCTAATACATCAATCTTTGTATGATATCCTTTGAACGAACTTCCTCGATCAAGACTGACTGACTTAGTTTTATTCGCTCCGCTCACTGTTATAGGATCTAAGTTCATGTTACTTAATGATACAGATGAATTACCTGATACTGTTAATATATATGAGTGTGAAGCGTTGTCTGCTGACCAATTGAGATTGTCTCCAGCAGACCAAGATCCTGCAGAATGCGCTAAGACATTAAGACTTGAATTATTTTCTAATATAGCTACTCCAACCCACGTTGATTGGTCATTTGCAATAGCTCCTGTTTTAAGCTTTACATTAGAATTGATCAAGTGCATAGTATTCTTAGCAACATTTGCTATTAAATTAAATTGTGTAGTAGAATCACCATTATTGCTATTAGAAAGATTACTATTTTCTAAGTATAAGATATTCAATGTAGTATCACTTGCATTCATACTCACTCCAAATACATTATCAGTAACAACATCACAATTGTGTAAGTTGAGAAGACCCAATGTTGCTGTAGCAACACTGAAAGTTCCTGTAAAGACGGGATTGAATCCATTAAATAATACATTTGAAGTAAATGCGGTAATAAGAGGCGCTGTATTATCACAACCATTCCAGAATGTTTGACCAGCATTCATCTTTAATACAACATTTGATTCTTTTGCTAATAAAAGAGATGCGCTATTAGAATCGCCAAATAATGTTAGATCTGTGGCAACAACAGTAGAATTGTTAGATTCTAATACACTACCATTTAATGCTGTTCCGCTTGTTACTATTCCGCTTGTTGTAGGGAACATAAGTTTTTCAAGATTACAATGAGACTCACTATTTAACGTAATAATAGGATTGGACTGATTTCCACCTCCTACTTGTTTAGGTCTCCAAATACTGTTTGTTACAGATAATAAAGCGTTATTGGATGCTACAACCTGTGCTATATTCTTTCCATAAATAAAGTATGATTTATCAACAACCATACTATTACCGAGGTAATCGCTCTTGGTACTATCTCCAACAACAATGCCTCTGTTATTGTAGAATGTACAACTTGTGAATTTTGCTCCACGAGGATTCTCAATATGGCATCTATTGAATACACAGTCAGTGAATTCACAAGGAGAATCAACCTTGATAATTAAGTCTTGGAATACTGACTTAGAGACCTTTATAACTCTCTGTCCTTCAACTGCTCCTACTAAATTACCACCACTTGGAACTGCTCCAGCATAAGCAAGAGCATCTCTACTTGTACCTGAAGAAGATAATGATAATGTTGTTGCTGTAACACTTCCTCCATCAACTGTTGTATTAGAGAATAAGCAATACATAATCTGGAATTCTCCATTGATGTTAAAAGGAGTTTTTACTCCATCCTGTAATTCGATATGTACATCCTGAAGTTGTACATTTCCATCCATAGTAAAACCTACGTTAGCTGTATCACCATTATTATTACATGTGATTTTTGAAGGGAATCCTCTTTTTGAGTAATTCTGTCCTACAACGGGATTATTACTGTTACTTGTGGCAAGGAAAATACGTCTATTTGCTGTGATTCCATCAATAGTAGTTCCATCTACCATTATAGGGAATGTTACAGTCTCTGTTGTACCTCCTCCTGATTCATTACGAATGAAATAACCACCTATATCTGCACTACTAATCCAAGCATTGAGCTTAAATGTAGCATTACGTAAATTGCCTGCCAAATTAGAATCGTTTGAAAATACTCCATTAAGAGCGCCACCATTTGTTAATTGAGAAAATATATCATTTCTTGGTGAAGCACCATCGGCTAATTGAAAAAGCGATGTAGCAGAGGACAAACCTCTGATAGATATACCTCGTTCAGCATTTCCTACCAAACTACCTTCTCTGAACCTACCAGCTAAGTTAGTATTCCAATTAACATCTCCATTCACCCATAACTGAAGTTGTTCATATGAGTTAGCGAATTCACTCATTAAATTAAGACCTACATCAAAGTCTGCCACAGCATCTGCACTAGATCTTGCTTCTGCTTGTCCATTATCTCCTCCATTCTTTACAAATATCTCTCTTACAACAGGAACAGTGATAGCATTAGGAGCAATAGTTTGGATTGTTGTATTTGTAAATTTTTGTGTAGAATTATCCCAAGAAAGAACTTGTCCTTCGGACATATCTTCTGATTCAATACGAACATCCGGACAATCTAATACTCGTACAGTTGCAGCTATACTTTTTGCTTTATTTGCAGAATATTTTAATCCCTGTGATATTCTGCCATCATTAGAGACAGACATATTTCCATCACGATTAACACGACCAGGCATATTTATATATACTAATAAAAAAACATTAAGCCTAAAAATTGTAATATAATATGACAGACTATACAGATATGATTAAAAAGCTAAATCGTAAGGATTTTGACAAAAAAAAACTCATAGGAATACATATAAGATTAGAGAAATCTGCTCCCAAAAAGAATACTATAGATAAGTATCATACATTATTATATCGTGGTTATAGTACTCATATAGGATATAATAGAAGATTTGATAAATATAACAGTAACGCGGATTTAAGTGGAATATTTCCTCACGGTATTGGTATTTTAGGAGTTTCATTAATTATGTTATATCATAAAGATGAAGACCTCGCTCGTATTGAATCCAGTTTAAGTTGTATTCACGAACAATCATTATTAGCGTGTGAAGCAGTTATTACTCTATTTAAACATAGAGATATGGAAAGAGTTAAAGAAGTATTGAAAGATGATAAGATATTATTATCAACTTGTTTTCCTGATATACAAACAAATCTTAAGTTCTGTGAAGGATGGTGTCGTCATTATCTGCTTGTATTGATATACGGATTTAATGAATGGGATATATATTTACAAGGTATTGAAATTCTTAAAACCATATATGATATAGGTGCTGAATTAAATAAGAAGTATTAATCATCTACTGTCGTTACATAATTATTATCGTCTCCTAAAATAGATTCATGTCCAGATATTATACCTGATAACATCTTATCAAATGGTTGTTTTAAATCTATTTCTTCTGCTTCAGATATCTTTGTAAATATCTTATCTAAAAGATCTTCTTTATAACGTACAGATTTATCTGTAAGTCTTTGAAATTCTATAGGATCAACAACACCTATTTTCTTAGTGAAAAAATCAATATCATCAGGAAATGTTAAATCCATACTTACTAATTTTTTTTGTGTCTTTAAGAATAAAGTTCTGTCGTTAGTAACTAATGCTAATGGAAACGTATCTACTCCTTTCCATGGAAGAAAGTAAATATCATCTTTTTGTTCTTCACTGTTAAGTGGAAAATCTAATATCATTAAATTTACATGTTTTTTCCATTCATTTACAAATTTAATAGCCTCTTTCTCGTCTAAATACGCACCTATAAATCCAAATTTATCAAAAATAACGTGAATATTATTCATAGTATATATTAATGAGTAACGGTAAAGACAATATATTATCCCCACTCCCAGAGTTACCTCGTATAGTAAGAAGTGATGGGGCGATGGAAGATAATGGATCAATTTCTAATCATAGTGAAAAAATAAACCATTTTCCATTTGGTGGAGAATTAACTCCTATAAGTAAAATACCATCTCGTCTTAGATTTACAGATTCTCCTACTACAAGAATAGGATTAATTAAAGCTTTTACTCCAGAAATATTAGAAAAAACAACAAAGACTTCAGATTCTGGCGAAGAGTTTAAAAACCCAAAAGCATTACTAAATAAATATAGAAAAGAATCTTCATTACTAGCAGAAATACATACAAAAAGTTCTTTATATTGTGAAAGTAGAAATCAATTCTGTACTCTTTTTGCTTTAACACTATCACTTCTATGTTCAGTAGTAGATCCAATACTACAAAGATATGCTGAGGATATACAAAAAATATTTACGACAGCTTCTTTTGCTTTAATTGGTGGGTTGAATGTAATGTTTAACTTTTTAGCATGGCAACAGAAATCTGAACATCATAAACAGGCACGTGATGCGCATCGTCAAATTGTTGAAATAGTAGAATTAGCTTTTGCTTATTCTGCAGAAAAGGAATATGATTTTAATAAAGTATTAAATGAAATAAGACAGATACATACTAATTTAACAAAAATAACACCTCCTATTCCTGGTCCTATCTCTTTAAAGTATGAAAAAATACTATCCCCTTCGCTTTTAAAGAGCGAATTGAAGGAGTTAAAAAAGATCGAGAACAACAAGAAAACACCCCATAAATAAGGTGTAATCCTCTATAAATATGATATTTTGATAGTAAAAAATTTAATTGAATTCTTTTAAAGTATATATATATGTCTTTAGAACATGGATATCACCATCAAACCAATAAACTTTTCTAATAAGCTTGTTTTACAAAGAAGTGGAGAAGACTCAATAGAATCTCAGCTTGGTAATGATATGACACTATATCCTGCCATATGGGATGAATCGCCAAATGGTGATAAGAAGGGGATGTTTAAGGTATTTGCTACATATTCTGATACTATTGCTTATATAGAATCTTTTAAAAATATTGAAGATAAAACCTTTCATGAAGTCATTTATGGAGACAGACCACAGAGATTGAGATTTGATATAGATGCAAAAGGACATTTAAAGACTCTTATAGATGACTATGATATTAGTAAATTACCAGAAAAGTATCATCATCTATCTAATCATGATGCGATTATTCAATATTTAAAAGACTTGATATATGACGAATTTATAGCTCAGTATTCAGATAGTTTAAAAATACATTATACTGGATATACACTGGACAAAGATCAAATTATGGTAGTAACTGAGTGTCATAACAAAGATAAATATTCATTTCATATCATCGTTACGAGATTTAAAGTACATAATTACCACGAAGCAAGATATTTTGCTATGAAAGTAGCGAAACGTCTAAAAAGATTTGATTCTGATTTAGAAGAACTAATTGATATTCAAACATATAAACATAGACAATTCTTTAGGATTTTAGGATGTTGTAAAAGAAAAGAACCTAGTAGAATAAAGAAGTTATCAAAGAAAAATATGAACGAAAGAGCTTCTTATACATGGTTATCGTATGGATTTATACAACATGGTACTGACGATATGTTAATACATTGTAAAAAGTATGATACATCTTCTATAGGAATCACTCATAATGATCCTAGTAACGTATTGTCCAAAGAAACAGTTGAGTATTGTAAAGAAGTCATTAACGAAGAAATCGGAAAGGATTATAAGTATGAAAGTACTAAAAATAATATGTTGACTTATAAAAGGATTATGCCTTCCTATTGTAAAGTATGTAAGAAAAAGCACGATCAAGAAAATGCTTTTGCTTATGTCAATGGTAATAATCTATTTTGGAATTGTAGAAGAAATAACGATAAACATAAAGTATTAACAATTGGATTTATAGAAGATACGAAATACGATAGAGTAAAACAGCTAAATAAGATTAGAGATGAGATAGTATCATTAGATGGTGAAAATTTAGAACCATTACATGAATATAAATTTATGCCTAATTGTATATACGATGAATATTGTGCTAAACATATGAGACCTTTTCCTAAAGATTATGATACTTTGTACATAAAAGCTCCTATGAAAATGGGAAAATCAAAACAACTTATTGCTCATATAAAGTCTATTAATACAGAGGAAAATCCTATTAAATCTATTTTAATAGTATCCTTTAGGAGAGCATTTACTGAAGAATTCTTAGGAAAATTTAATACAGGAGATAGAAGAACTGGCTTAGATAAGATATTTAATAGAAAATTAGAAGATTATAAAACTATAAAAGATCAACATATAACAAAAGATACTCATCCATTTGTTATGGTTCAGATAGAAAGTTTTCACAGAATCCGTAGCGCATATGATACTGTTATCTTAGATGAATCAGAATCTATCTATGAACAGTTTTCCAGTTCTACTGTAAAACAAACATCTTTGATAACTATTAACTTTATGAGAATTATTAGAAAGGCAAAGCGTGTTATTTGTATGGATGCGTATTTAGATACTCGTACAGTTGAGAACACTAACAGATACAGAGGAGAAAATAAGACTAATATTAAATTTTCAGTAAATACATTTAAAAATCAAGGTGTAAAAAGTGATACTGGTCAATATACTTACAATATAGGATATTGTACTAATCATTTCTATAAACTTATAACAGAAGCTTTAGAAGCAGGTAAAAAAATAGTAATTCTATCTAACACCAGAGATAAATTAAATGCTTATTCAAAGGTAATCGCTAAAGCATTTCCCGATTTGGATATACAATCATATACAGCTTTAAGTAAGCAATTAGATAAACAAGAATTAAAAGATGTAAATTATAATTGGAGTCAATATGATGTTGTTATGTATAGTCCTACTATAACAGCTGGTATTTCTTACGAAAAGGTACATTTTGATCAAGTATTTTGCTTGTTCTCTAATATGTCATGTAACGTATTATCTTGTATGCAAATGATAGGAAGAGTTAGAAATGTTGGTGACAAACTTGTTCATATATGCTATGAACATACTTATTTCAAAGGATCTATTACTGCTGATGGTATTGTTGATGATTTAGTAAATAATAGAAACCAACTCTCTTCTCCATTTAACGGGACATATGTAGATGATACAGATAGTGACGATGATGAATATTTTAAATATATTCCTAACAGAGACGGATATTTCTACTTATGGTTAAATAATCAAATATCATCTAACAAATCAAAACAAAACTTCTTATATATTTTGATGAGATGTATTTACATTACAGGAGCTAATATAGAAGTATATGAAGATATAAAAGGAGAAGATTCTATAGAAATTAGAGAAGCACAAAAAGAAGTAAAACGTGAAAGATATAATGATATAGCAGAAGCAAAAATGTTATCGGAAGAAGAATTTAGTATATTATTAAGAAAATCACAAGAAGGAACTGTTAATAGAGATATGTGGTATTCATTAGAAAAATATGGGTTAAAAGTATTATATGAAAATAGATTTATACGTTTTAATTCAGATGTATTAGATAATATTGATTATATAGAATCATATTATCCATCTAAAATTAAGAATAAATATAAAAATATAAAAGAAGTATTGGAAAGTAAGCAAACATTTGAACATGCATTAGAAGATATACGTGTATGTGAGCTAAATTCTATAAAAACTCATTATTATGCTAAAAATAATCAAGCGGATCTAAATATAAATCTAAAAGCTAATTTACATAAATGTTGCTATGATTTAATAAAAATGTTAGGTTTTGATCATATTATAGACTTTAATTTTACAACTGTAAATAATATAATTAATAAATTGACATCACACGATACTATCAGAATTATTAGAAAGTGTATTGATATGCATGGTATTCGGAGGATGAAACTTAAAAAAGATGGTAAAAAACCACGTACGAAAGAACGTAGAATATTTGATATGAGTATAGATGGAATAAGTAAAGTTTTAGACAACTTCTACGGCATAGCTGTGAAAGTTGATAAAGATGATAGTATTTGCTTAGAACATAAACATGGCTTTCATATCGTTAGAGATACTCTAACTTTATCTTTAGCAAACGAAGAACAACCAATTATTATATGGAAAGGATTTAAAGTACCAAAAGACTGGAAACCAATAAAGTATGAAGGAGAATGTAATCCAATTAATGTAAACCGTTCTCAAAACGATGACGACGACGATGACAACGATAATTTAGATCTAAAATTTGAATTTAATTCTGATTCTGACGACGATTTAGGATTTTAGATAAAAAATATAATTATTTTTTTTACTACGTTTCAATGAAAATACCATACACTAACGCATCGTCATCGTCATTCATATGATAGAATCGATGCGAGTCATTAATTCTTAAATCTATATCTTTGAGTTTTTCAGCTTCTTCTTTATTATAATTATTATCTATCTCATCAAGTATTCCTTTAATAAATTTACGGAATACTTTATTTTCCGAATACTTGCTATTGACTGATGGTATAGCACTTGACATTATGTCAAGCTCTCTTAAAAATAATTGCTTGTCTGCTGGACATAAATCAAACAATCCATCTATTTTCGCCAATTCATTGTCAAGATTATATTTTTTATAATCATCAATTTTTTTGTATATTAATTTGTAATCCTTTTCCAGAAGTGTAACTTTAAATCCTCCTCTTTCTATATCAGGCATAACTTCATCAAGTTTTTTATTAAATTCTTTTTGTTTGTCTTTAGGCAACTTACCAATTAATTCTTTGTAGAATTCTCTAAGTACAGGAACAGCAATAGTGAATCCAAGAATTAATATATCTTTCTTATCATCAGGCGCATTACTAAGATCGATCGGTTGTTTATCCATTCTATACATTACAATATGTTATAGATAAAGAAGTTTATTATATATCCATTAATAAAAAATGGAAGATCCTATCTATCACGAAAATAACATTATCGTTGGTAATAAAAATCTTTCAAAAGTATTACCATTTAAAAATAAAATTAGTGAATTAAAAGAACAGCTCGAACAAACACGATTAGAGTGGCGACCATATTACGATTTGAACAAAGATTTTAGGAGATTTATTCAAAAGCTATCATTTTTTGATTCACTCAAACATAAATTGGAAGTTGAATACAAGATTAAAAACGCAACAAATGATTGGCTACAGTTATATGAAATATTATTTAGATTTAAACATATATTCACTAAGTTAAATAATTTATCGGTTTTGTTTAATTTGAATTCTTCTTCTGAAATTATATCAGCATTAGATTTTTTTATAAAGAAATGTAAAAATATAAATAAATATACTTGGAATATCATTCAAGATACAGGAAACAAAAATGAAGATTTGTATAGATATCATTCTGATAAATGGATAGAATATAGATCACATTTATCGAGATCTTCAGATAATTCTACACCAAGTTTAGTATTAAATATTTCAAACAAAGTTAAAACTATAAGAGAAAAAAATACTCATAATTATGATATCTATATTAGCATACTTAAATCTGCTTCAAATACATATTTAGATGTAGTAGAAGATTATGTACAATATATTATAGGATTATCTGTGTTAAAAAGGGGAGGTTCTATAATCATAAAAATGAATGATATTCATATTTCTTTTAAAATATGGTTATTAGCTACTATATCACGATATTTTGATAATATAACACTTTTAAAACCATTAACAATGCGTCCATATATGTCTAATACATTCATTATAGGAGAGAATTTCAAAGGAATTTCAAAAAATGATTTAGATAAATTATATTATATACTATCAAGCTTTAAAAGGCGTTATATTAATTCTATTATGTCAGAAGTGGATATAGATACTGTACAGTCGATATATAAACATATACAAAATTCTATTGATAGAGAAATAGATATTAAAAAAAGATATATTAAAAAATTTAATGATACTAATGACTTACAGTACTTTTATAATCAATTAGAAAGAAAAACTAATGAAGTTATTGATAATTTTATATTTACATTTGAGATAAATTCAGATACAATCTATTGATTTTACTTCACTTTATATATATATATGGATGTTATTTTGGTATGCGATTTATCGCCAATTAATATTAAATGGTTAGAAGATATACATAATTTAATAGATAGCTACTCTAAGATAAAACTCACCATAGATTATGCTTCTAATAAGTTGTTAGTTAATATAAAGAATAGTTTGGATGAGACTATGTACATAAAGAAATGCTCTTGTAATAGGATACCTATGATAATAAAAAAATTGAATACATAGGTTATAGAATATATAAGATGTCGGGATCTACAGATGATATCATCGCTTTATTAAAGACTCTTACTAAGACTGTTAGTGAGTTAAAACAGACTGTTAGTGATAATCATGAATCTTTAGAAGTAAAGATAGAGAATCTGGCAGGTGCTGCTATGACAAATAAAGATAAGGGTACAAGAAAGACTGCTTCTAAAGCATCTGCTGGTGGCGATGATAAAGCAAGGAGTAAGAAACCTGGTATTAATCATAGATTTAATGGATATGTATCTGGTACAAATGAAGGACGCAATTTCTTCATTCATCTTCTTGAAGGCACCGATAAAGCTGTTTGGCCTTTTGAAGGAATGAAGGATGCTATATCTGAGTATGAATCTACACACAAAAAATCTACTAAAGGTAAGAATATGGAACAAACTGTAAGATTAAAGGCAGCTATTGCTTGGAGTATAATAAAACAATCCAAAGATCAAGAAAGGTTTATCAGAAATATATTAGATAAATATGACGACGATAAAGCTAAGAAAGATGATTCAGCAGAACCAGAAGATAAAGTTGAAGATAAAATATTAGAACGTTTGGGTAATATCATTGGAAACAATAAAGAAAGTAAAGAAAGTAAAGAAGGTAAAGAAGAAGATGAAGATGAAGATGAAGATGATGATGAAGAAAAAAAAAAGCCAAAACCGAAACCTAAAAAAGATAAATCAGAAAAATCTACAAAAAAAGCTGCTGCTAAACCAGCACCTAAAAAAGTAGTTAATAAGGAAAAGGGTACTGCTTCAGATAGCGAAGTATCATCTAGTTCTGAAGATTGAAAAAAAATATATTTATAAAAATTAAAAATTTTATTTTTTTATTCTATATATATACAATGCCGGGAGTAGTTAGACGTTCAGCAGTTTCAGGAGGTAAGCGCCGTCGTCGTCGTAAGTCACACGACGACTGCCCCAAGAAGAGTCGTAAGCGGTCTCGTCGTAAGTCTCGCAAGAGCAAGCGTAAGAGCCGTCGCTCTCGTCGCAAGTGATCACTGAATAATATAAATATATAATTGACTTTAGTTATAAAAAATACTTTTTTTGTTTATGAATTATCAGTTAATAATATAGTTATGGCACAGGACAATAGTGACGAAGAGTTTGATATCAGAGACGCAGTAACTCCGGAACAATTAAAAGAAGATGAAGAAAAAAATGAGGAGGATCAAAGAAGACTTGAAGAACATATAAAAAATAGACAACAAGTTATCCAAAAGGAAAATGATAAACAAATATCTAAAAAGGATATTGAAGATAGATTTGGTTCATATAAAAAAGAATTCAGTACTCTATCTAATAATCTAAACGAAATCTGTGAAGAAATTGATAATACTAACATCGAAATGGGTATAGAATTAGAAAAGAAAAAATACGACAAAGTAAAAAATTTAATAGAAAAAATTGGAGAACAAAGAACATTACTTAAAAAGAAATTAAACGAACTTACAAATAACACATATATGAGTTCAACCACCATTATCGCAGATAGCATATCAAAAATCGGCAATTGAGTATATTAAATTCTTATATATAGATGACATCGCTCGCCAGAAGGATTGATGGGCAGTTCAAAAAAGTATTAAAAGATAACAATAATTACTATACATGCTGTATAGATTTAGATAATCCGCTCGTTTGGTATGTTTTGATAAAAAACCTTCCCGAACCATATATTGACGGCGAATATTATTTTAAACTAAAGTTACCTAAGGATTTTCCCGACAATCCTCCTGAATTTGAAGCACTAACACCAAATGGTTTAATTTTATTAGGAGGTAATGTATGCGTATCAATTGGAATATATCATAGGAATGATCACAGTAGAAGTAGTAGCCGCGGACACTTCGGGTGGCAACCTTGCCTCGGAATATCAGGATTTATTTTGCAAGGAATAATCAATGCTCTTTTAAGTTTTGGTGATAGCGATCACGGAGTTAGATTAAACAATATGTCTGATGTAGTAAAAAAAGAATTAGCAAAAAAGAGTAAAGACTATAACAGCGAAAAAAATAAGGAAGTGAAAGATTTATTTAGAATTCACCGTGAAATGTTCAGTGATTTGAATGTATGGAAGGAAAGCTGATTTATTGTTTAATTTAAATGATTCATATAATGAATACATTCGTCTATATCCTTTAATTCAAACCACTCTCCAACTTTCCTTTATTTATCATAATATTTATGAATGATCTTTTCACTTTTTACACTATCTTTAACTTCAATTTTATGTATGATTTCTATATGAGTTCCACGGATGTTATTGGCATGGTTGCCCTAAATGTTATACGAAAACTTTACAAAAAGAAAAATGGATACGAGATGCTGGTTATAATTTAGTTGTTAAATGGGAGTGTGAATGATATATATTTGATTACTTTATCACCACAGCTTCTTTTCCAGCGATAGATTCTGAATATTCTTTCCATTGTTTATCCGTAATTTCCTCTCTAAGAAACTTTATCCAAGTAATAATCTTATCAGTCTTTGCGTCGATCACAATCATACTGTCAGGTTCGTGCATATGACCTTTTGCGAATATATGTAGATCCTTAATATTTGGATTAAAATGTTTGTTTATATCTTTTAACATATTTTGCTTAATTAACGCAGGTGTATCCCATTGTAAATTTGCCCAGATACATTTACAAAATAATAAATCAGGATCTTCTACCTTCACATCTGAAGATATAAAATCATTAATAATTAAATTTGCGTCAAATCTCATAATAGAATTAAGTACATTATTACCTTCCAGTTGCCATTGTACCTTTAATATTTTTGTATCAATTTTGTTCTTTTCATCTAAATGTTTTCTAAATTCTTTTTCATCTTGAACGTCTTTATCTGTTGGTAATGCTACTGCCATTTTAATATATACAAATAGTTCAACAATATAATAGAATTATGTTAATTAACAAAAAAAACAATATTTTTATATTATTACAATCATTACTACTTTTTTAGAGGACTTTTTCCAAAAAACATAAATGCAAATGATATAAATGCGCATAAGTTAGCTGTATATGATGTCCACATAGCAATGTATAAGGTCATGCCAAAGATAGACCATACTATCATGAGTATAAGAGTTATTATACAAAGAATTAGAGAAGCATATAAAAATCTATGTGAGTATGATTGATTGTTGTCTAGTATTGTGTTACCTACATCTTTCAAATTATCTATTAATTTAAATGGCGGTAATGACATTTTTATATATTACTATAAAAAGAATTATTAAATATTAATATTTTTTTATTTCTTTTTAGGATCCATATATTCTTCAAATATACGTTCTTCTGGTTTTAATTTTATTTTTATGTTAGCTATACATAATTGTTGTAAGAACCACGAAGATGTTTTACTCGAATCTATCATAGCAATATCTGCCAGTTCTCCACAGGTTTTACATTTATACTTTCCTAACTTATTGTTGTATATAGCAAAGTCATTACATCCTCTACATACATAAATCTCTCTTTTGTCGCTGTCATAGTAAAATTCTTCAAACAAAGTGTAAATACTTCCTTGTGCTAACATTACCCATTGTTCCATTTCTCCCACCTTATGCCCACCTCCGAGCCTTTTACCAGTAAGAGGTTGTCCAGTAATTAAATTCTTAGGACCACTACGACCGACTGCATGTCTGTCTTCTTTTACAAATTTCGGTAATCTGAATGTAGTTTGTGGTCCATAGAACAGCAAAGTATCAAACATTTCTCCAGTAATACCATTAATCATTTGCTCTCTTACTCCCAACCCTTCTTTTTCTAATTCTTTAACAAGTTCATGTATGTCAAATTTAGTATATACAGTTCCATCCGTGAATTGTCCTCTTGATGCATTCAGTTTATTTATAGATGTTTCAAATAACTGAGCCAATGTCATACGTGTTGGAATACTTGCCGGATTAAGGATAATATCTGGACGAAGTCCATCTCTGGTATGTGGCAAATCTTGTTGAGGGACCCAGCAACCTATGATGTTTTTATTGCCCGAACGACTAGATTGTTTATCGCCTATACTCATATCTCTATCATATTCAAAAGTACATGAAATAAATTTATCTTCACCTTCTAACTTCTTTATGATGCTTACTACTCTACCAGGCTCTTCATTATCATAAGCAACACTTCTATCAATATATCTTTTGCCATCATCCATTGGTGTAGATAGTTCGACTACTCGTCCTACAAGAATGTCACCTTTTTGTACTGTAGTTCCTACTGGAACAATACCATTCTCTGCGAGTTTGGCATATGATAAATTCTTCATATACAACGTTTCCTTTTCTTTAGGTATACGAATAGTTTGATTCTTTTCTATTTCTATAGAATCCATCTTAAAATATACACCTTTAGCATATCCTCTTTCAACAGATCCTTTATTTACCATAGAACTATCTTCTTGATTGTATCCTAAGAAGATAGCATATAAAACCATAGCATTCGTTGAATTTGGAGGTAAAGCTTCTTTTACTAATGTTTTGACCAAAGGACAATGTACTCTATGCATATGGAATCTCTGTTGTCTCCGAGTTGCAGTATGAGCATTAGTCATAGGTTGCCCACAAGCCTGTTTTGAATGAATAGTAACCATAGTGTTACGGAAAGATTGGTTTCTATTTAAAAATGGTCCTACTAATGCAGCGAGACCGAATAGAGCTTGTTCTATAGAACAATGAGTCCATTGTTTTGTAAAGTCATTACGATCTCTTCTTAAATGTTCGATTGAAGGACATAATAATACTTCTTCACCTGGATAAATATATTCTACATAACCCATATTTATAAGATCTTGAAATACCATCTTACCTTTTCTGATCATTTCAATATCATCGTGACTAAGTAATATATTTTGAACAAACTTATCAGCTTTTCCTGAATTAAAATCGTCTAAATTATTATCAACAATGAGTAGAGGTCTCATTAATCTACCCAAATCCATCCAGAATGCTATAACATTTTTAATAGTATCCCATTCAATACTTGTATGTTTATCAATAACTCCTTCTCTACGAAGAAGTCTATATCTTTTAACGAATAAATAAGGATCTTTACATACACCTATCCATTCTCCATCAACATATACTTTTGCTAAGAATCGTTTAGCGATATCAGATAGATCTATTTTTGTAATTTTTGTTATAGCAGTATCTCTCAGAACAAATTCCTTAAATAGTACATTCTCACCTTCACTATCTGTAATAAAAGCTGTAATAGCTAATTGTTTTACAGTACCTACCTTATCACCAGTCTCAGGTGTTTGACAAGGACATATAAGTTCAACAGCTGAAGTATGATAGTATCGAATACGATCACCTCTCTTAGTAGTTTTTGCTACTTTTGAAGGACTTGATATGATCTGTCTCAAAGCTAAACAGACGTTCAGTTTATTCTTTCTTTCTAACGCTTGTGCACTCATTCTGATCTTTTCCTTTATTCTTGTTCCTTCTCTTTCTGAGGCATTGATATATTTAATAAAAGCGTTCTGTAAATCATTACCTTGAACACTGGATCTGATACTGTTAGCAACGTCTCCGATATTAATAGTATCAAATGGTTTAGATACACATTCTACTATTAAAGCGTGTTGAATAGGTTGGATCAATTTATTGTTAATGAGAGTTTTAGTAGTCTTTGCTAAAGATATAGCAGGACCGTGACCCCTTTTGTTAGCATAATGATCTCTATCATCTTCTTGTCTCAATCCCATATCAACCATAATAGAATCTCTAATAAGACTACCAATATGTAATAACTTACTATCACGAGAGTCAGCTCTTGTACCGATATGTGGTAATACACTATAATCTAACTTTTCTCTCATGTCATTAATGACAAATCTAATAGCTTCGTTATCTTTTTTATATGCGTTAGGATCTGCTAAGCTTTGTATAGCTATAAATATATTTTCTAAACTCGCATTCATACTCATTTGAGTAATCTTCTTATCTATTTTATACTCTGCCAGAAATGCTTTTGTGACATAATTCAACATTTTATTAGATTCAGAAGTTCCTTGATCTTGTTCATATACTATCATTTTTGCTATTTCTTTGTCGCTACTTACACCAAACATTCTGTATAGAACATAGAAAGGAATCTTTACTTTAGCGAATTGATATGTTTGTAATTCTATAGCAATACTATCATCCGCATTTAGATATATAGTAATTTGTGTAGAATTACCATAAATTCCTCCTCTTTGAGAAAGCATAGTGGCATACACCTTCTGAGTCTTTAAAGTAGACTTAAAGATTAAAGGTGTATTGAAAGTTAAATTTTCTGTCGCATTAATAACGTACTCTTTACCAGCAGCAATAAAATATCCTCCAGTATCGGTAGGATCTTCATTGATACGTCTCAATGATTCTGTAGGTAATTTATATGTATTACAATGAGACGATCTAATCATAATAGGAATAGAAGATATACTAAGTCTATTAATAGTAGTCTCTTTTGTCTCTTCTGTACCATCTTCATAATGTGCGGTAATAGAAATATTAGCAGTTAGATGTAAATCAGCAAAATAAGAATCATTCGTTATACGGTCATCGTCAGGGTTTCGGGGTCTAAGATTTCCTGATCTATCTATAGATTTAGGAGTATCTAAATCTGCATTAGTAAAAGTAGTTCTAAGTCTAAAAGTCTTAATTCGTTTATCTAATGGAGTAATACTACGATTATTATTTATAGTTCTATCTACTTCGAATCCTGTTTGAATAATCATACGAATACCAGTCATTGCGAACTTGTTAAACGCATTTAATTCTGGTGATGTATTTACTCGATGACGAGGTGATTCTAATATACAATGTAAATACGCTAACATATGTTCCTTATCGAATTTATCATTTTTAATATTTGTTACATCGGGATAAGTCCTAATAGGTTCGTGGTTGTTATAAAGTGACATACCGATATATATATACGTTTTTATGTATTCAATTATTTATTATAATGTATTATTGCCACAAGACAAAAATAATTAAAAGGTTATATCATTATATATACAAAGTATGGATCAAGTAAATATATTTATATCAATCATTATTATTGTTGTTATCTATACGTTATACAAGTGCCATAAATCTAAAACTATGTTAGTTAATATACGTAAGGAATCGATAGTCGGTATGTGGTCTGATGATAACGAGAATTTTTTATATATCGACAAAAAACAATTAAAAAATGGATATAATAAAGGGTATATTGTTAGAAATGATAATCAAGGACAACTTAATGTGAAGATACAAAATAATGGCAATAACAAATATAAACTCCATTTCATAGGTGAAGGGGCAGATTTTATAAAGAAAACTTGTAACGCAGAAATAGAAATAGACAAAAACAAAATGACTATTGGAGAAGAAAAATTAGTTTTATTTAAAGATGGTAATCAGGAATAAAATTCTTTTAAATATAAATATATTCAGTATATATCTTCTATAAAGTTCTCGGGGATAAAGAAGACTAGAACTTATGAATGTAGGAGATATATTTTACTCAAAAAATATAGATTACTCCGGTCTTCTAGTCTATATTTTGACGTCTCTTTGAGATGTTTCTTTTTGTGTTACATTTACACTTGAGATAGTATTTGTCCAAATTCCGAACCAGCTTTAAATTCTGAAAAGCATGTAGGCTTATATGGAGCAAGTACGACTATTAAAATTAACATAACAATCATTACCAAAATCAGTAATCTTTTGCTACTATTTTCAATCATATTATAATATATATATGTCGGAAGATTTTATTACTTGTATAAAATGTAATAAAGATATTCCATATTTTAAATATAATAACAAAGAATTGATTGATTATTTTTTATATAAAAAAAATATAACATGCTTACAATGTAGTAATAATAACAACATTATTATAAAAAAACCTAAAATTTCTCCAAATCATATAATACAAAAAGATATATTGAATTATTTTAACTGTTATGTATCAAATCAACGTCTTCGTACTGTAAATTGCCTTCTTCCATAAAATTAGCCTCATCAACAGATGCTTCAAAGTCACCATCTTCACGACCTTTAGTATCTGTAAATACAGATGTGGCTGAACGTAAAACAGTTCTATCGAAACTTCCTCCTTTACAAGTCAATAACTCCGCATCTATTATTCTTTGAATCATATATTTAGCTATATCTCTCGACTCTACGCTAAAATTATAAATTTCATATACAAAATCACAAATCATTTGTAACACACATTTATATTTTTCTTCAAAATCTATACTATCATCTTTAAAAACCGAAGTTATAGTTTCATTATATGGTATGTAAATATCATCAGGCAATGTTTTTGTTATATCAGCGATATTATTAAGATTCAAAGTAGAAGATTTTTTGATATAGTTCGAGAATTTATCAATATCTATACTTGTTTTTATGTGATTATAAAATCCTACTATACTATAATAATGTGATAGAATAAGTAAAATCTGTGTATTATAACGAGTTTGCGGAAGATCTGGACGTTTAGCACCAGTCATTACTTCATTTACTGTTCTATATTCCATAGCACCAATTGAATCAAATACTGTAATAGGAACATTTATAATCTTAGAGAGTTCAATCTTTGATCTTTCATTTTTCGTCCATTTTCTTGTTATAAAATTATCTATCTTTATTTCTGTTTCATTTAATGGTGAAATAGTTTCTTTGGATTTTTCAATTTCCTCTAAAAATGTATCATAATATTTTTTATAATATTCGTTATTTATTTCTCCTTCAATTAATCCACATTTTGAACATTTTCTACCCGACAAGAAATTATGAATATCTCCTTCCGGACATTTGATTAAAAAGAAGTTAAAGAACACTTTCTTTTGATTATTTTTAATATATGCTTTCATAGTCTTGTCTACATTTAATTTATTAGTATCAGATCTTAATATATCAGTGCTACTATCTTTATAATCTACTATCTGTTTATATTCTTTTAAATTTCCAGTTCCTATTCTTACACTACTACCATCAGAATATATCAATATATCCCATTTATGTAATTCTCCATTCTCATTGTAAATACACGTAATATTGGTATCGGTACTATAAGTTCTTGGTTTATATTTTTTCGTAGCATCCAAAGTAACTGTTGCTATTTTATAATATATCTTAGCAACTTGTTCTATTTTTTCTTCATTTTCATATAATTTAAATAAATCTATAGATGGATCTTTAAATTTTTTCATATAAAATTGATAACATTTTAAAATTCTTCCTTTAGTAATTTTGGACAAATCGTTCAATGTCAACTTTGGTTTACTCATTATATCATCATATAATTTTATATCAGAAAGATTTTCATAATCAGGTTGATATAGATTTTGATAGTTATTTATCTCTGTTCCTTTTGCTATTGATTTAATTTTCATACCCAATATTTTTTCTACAATACTTTCATAATTTTCTATATCTAAATCATCAATATTTGATATACTTATATAATCTGTTAAAATTCCAATATAAAACGAATATCCAAAGAATGTATTTTTTATAATTTCATCAAATATCGACATTTCCAAACTATTAACACGTTTCATATAAAATATAGATTTGCTTGTAGCAAGTTCTGAAAAGATAGATATAAGTAATTCACCTCTATTCATATCTTGTAATTGATTAAATATAGATCTATGTATAGTATCTAATCGTTTATTAACTATCTCTGCGTATTGACTTATATTTCTTTTATCAGTAACGTCTTCATCAAATTTTATATTAACATATGATTCTTTTGGGTTAGATATATTATTCTTTATCATATTAAGTATGTACATATAAACATACATTATAACAATACCTTTAAATTCATAGCTAAGTTCATTAGTTTTTATATAAAAGATCATTTGATTATTAACAGCGGGTATTTTTGATTTAGTAATAATGGGTAATATTCCATATACAATAATACCGCAGAAATCAAAGATATTAACCTTTGGTGTTACCTTTAATGTAACAAATATATTAAGAGCTTGACTCCATAAATATTTAAATAATTCAAGATATAACAGACGATAACCTTCGCCTTGAATTTCTTCAAAATTATTACTAAATAGTTCTTCGTGACATATCTTACAAAATGCTTCATATTGTGATCTATTATTTCTATCTCTATAATCATCTAATGCGTTTCTTATTTCAAGTTCAGAAGCATTATTTAATATTAATTCCATAGTTTTAGTTTTATGTGGGCAAATTATATCAAATCTACATCTTTTACAGGTATGAAATGTTTTAGTTTCTTCTGGATTAGCAATAAAAGATTTTATATTTTTGTACACTTTTCTCTTTTTTTCTAATGATTTTTCTGTATCTAATTCATTCATTAATTCAAGATGAGGACATTTGTTATTCTTCATAGATTCTATAAAATCACTTTTCATTTTATAATTTCTTATAACTAAATCTTTTTGTTTATCATCTAAAGTTTTAAATATAGTTCCATATAAAACGTTTTGTCTGAAAGACTTCCATACATTTTCAGGTAATACAGTTTTTATAATATTTAAAATTATATTATTTTTTATACTTTCTTTATATTTTAAAAGATTATTTAGAGAAAATCTTATTCCAGTTTTATAGTCAGATTGTATTTTATTTGCGTAAGTAGAGGATAATTCTCCAGATTTTAAATATTCAATAAGGTATCTATATAAATATCCAGAAGTAGTTTGTATAAATGAATAAACAGAGTAATATTTATCTCTAAATTTATGAGGATATAGGGAATTAACTTCTTCAGCAAATTCCATATATTCTTTTTCCAAATCTATATAATTATGTTCTTTAATATATTTTTTGTTAGAATATGATTTACATCCACTTTTATAAGAAGAGAACATATCATTTTTAATATTGTAATATTTTGATGTTAGGAATATATTTTTGTAATCATTAATATTATCTAAATTTATAGTTTTAATATCAATAAAAGTCCCTTTAGGTATAATTAGTGGAATATTTCCACCAAGCCTTTCTACTATAACCTTTTTTGTTTCATTTAATAATATTCTAATCGTATTTGACGGTGTTTCTTTAGAAATATAATATTCCCAAGGATATGTAGATTTTGTATCAATATCTAATATAATATGAGGAGTATTTCTATCATCTGTTAATGCGTAATTAATCAATATGTCTTTAAAAGAATCTAATTTAGGTTGAGGTTTATATTCGTAAAACATATCTGCAAATCCTATAGTATTTTCAATATCCATTTCACATTCATATGCTATCTTTTTTAGCATATCTCTAAGATCATAGTCATTAATACTGTATAAGTTCTTAAATCCTTTTTCTACACTAATTATCTTAATTTCCTTCTCTTTATTATTTTCCATATTGTCTAATCTATATATAATTGTTTTAAATGTAATAAGATAAGTTATATAGTAGTATGCTACAAATAACAGAAGATACAGATTTTGATACTATATTAAAGATGGAATATGACGCTGATGATCTATCTAAATTGTTAGAATGCGCAAAAATAAAGATTATAAAATCTGATGATGGTCGCTCACTATTTACAACAGATCTACACGATACATCTGTTAAACATTACAAAGTTAGGTATCAATCAAGAGGTATGATTTTAGATGAATTAGAACATAAGGTACTATCATTTCCCGGCGGGTCACATAGCTACTTTAGTAATATAAAAAAGGAAACATTTAAGGATTTATATAATGACGACAAATATGATATAATAGAAGCAAGAGATGGAACAAATATAACACTGTATAATTTTGAAGGAATTTTATGTATGGGGACAGGAAGATCTGTAGATATCACAAACTACTATTGGTCTAGTAAAAAGACTTTTGCTGAGATGTTTTACGAAAGTGCACAAACTAATAAGAAGTTTGTAGAAGACACTAAACTCAGTTTAAAAGATAGGAGTCTGCGATGGAATATTCCTGATAATTATTGTGTTACTATAGGATTTAGACACCACGACATTCATCAGAATTTAAGTGATCCTATGGATATTTGGTTAGTTAAATGTATAGATAAAAATACTAAAACAGAAATTGATATAGAACAATTAGCCAATCTTAAAGGAAATAAAAAAATTATTGATAAAATTGATTATAATGATATAATCAAAAAATGTAATAGAAGTATGTATGAAGATCAGGAAGAAAATTTTTATGGATATATTTTCCATTATAACGGAAGTGAAAATATTCCTATAGAGTTTCAAAAGGTATTTATTCCCAGTATTTTATATAAAACTTTACAACATTTCTTTTATTCATTCAATAAGAATAATGAGGATAATTTAACTCATCATAATAGATATATTTATAGTATATTTAGAAATATATTATACAATAATACATCAGAATTAAATTTACTCTATAAATTAAATCCTAAATACAAAAATTTTGTAAGGGATTACAATTCTTTTATAGATAGAATATGTTCCTTTACTTCGGTAAGAATTCGAGATAATAATTATGGTAATGATGAGATAGAGATTCAAATAACTTTTGTAGATAGTATTATACAAAACATAAAAGATAATGATAACGATGTATTAACTGACGCCGTTGCTACAACAAAATTAATAAATGATTACATAAGAAATCCTAATAATACGAAGGTTTTAGTAGATATTTACTTAAAGAAACTAAATATTTAAGATTATAATATTATTATTTTGGTACATATATATATTATAAGTATGCAAGAAGATTTCCAAACAGAGAGAGCCTTTACTGTTCATCGTAGTGCCGGTAAATGTCCTTATACAAGCGGTCACATACGTCCTTATCATAATATGCGTAGTCGTACCAGTATCGATCCTGAGACGTTTGGATCAACTTCCGTAGGAACTTCCGCTGGATCTGAGAAATTCGGTGGTACTTATTCACCTCTCGATGAGCAGAGTTTTATCCGTTACAAGACTAACCTTAGAGGCAGAGATACATTTACGAATACTGGGGTAGAGACATTCAATCACGGAGGCACGTTTAGCTCTAATACCCCTTGGCGTCATCCATTTGTTACTTCAGTAATTGGAAAAAGCTCACCTTCTATGTTGATGAACAAACCTCTCAATTTATCTGATAATTCAAACGCATTTTCTAACCCTATTAACTGGACGTAGATTCATTCGTCTTCATCTTTATATATTTTTAACTTACTAAAATTCGTAGCAGTAGTTCTACCAGAAACAGTAGATTGATTATCATTTTCATCTTTTAAATGTCTTATCTCTCTTTTTAACTCTTTAATATCACTTTTCATTTTTCGTAAATGTTCTGATACTTTATCTACTATCCTTGATAATTCATCTCTCTGTTTCTTCTCACTTTTTTTGATTTCTTGTTTAGCAAAGGCAAATTGTGCGTCTATATAAACCCATAATCTTGCTACTCCAGAATAAGGTAAAAGCCATACAACATTACCTTTAGCATTTTTTCTTATATTACCTCTAAGTTGAAAATATACTTCCGACCCATCATTTTTTTCTATCGGATTTACAGAAATAAACCCTCCCCTACAGAAAGAATTATCATCTGCTCTTATATAACAAACACGAGTCTGTCCAGCTTTAAGTGTTGAAAACTTACTCTTTTCTACTTCTATATAATCTTTTAATATCTCTCTAATTTCTTCATTAGAATATACTTTACGAGTATATTTTCTATTACATATTGATTTATTTTTGTCTAATTCATCCTTTTTATCCGATAAAGAATAACTCATAACTGTATATATTCAAAGCATTAAATATTCAAATAATCATATATAGTATATAGTAGTATGAACGAATTTTTCAACTGGCTTAAACACGAATATTTTGATCAAATAGATGTAAATACAATAGACGGTAGTAAGAATTATAAAAATATGATAAATGATTCAATTAGTTTTCCGTTAAATAGAATGATGACCTTTATAAATTTAAAATACACGTTAAGTATGAAGACATCGGGTTATACTTATGTTCCATTTAGATTGAATGATAAAAAAACTAGTATTATTTTTGCTGTAATATATTTTTTAGACGATATTCCAAAGTTTGTGTGTATGAGTCCTACGTATATAAGTACAAAAGGTGAATTTAGAGATGGCTTCATAGAATATTCTCAATTAGAATATGTTTTTAATAATTATTCTAAAGAATTAATTCCTATAGAGAATCACGTTAGAGATAAACTATCTAAAGGGCAGATATTGTTAGAATATGAATTCTATCCAGAATCAAAGATTATAGATGAAGATATATCAATGTTAGGATTTAAATTATTAATAGGATCTTTATATCTTCTTCTATACAAAAGATATAATAATCAAATACAAATACATACAGATAAATTGTATTTAGAAGCATTAAAAGATATAGATAAAATAGATATAAAAAACTACAATAAAGATATTTATAATTTTTTATTTAAAGGAAATTTAGAAAGACCATATGGACAAAAATTAATACCATTATCAGTAGGAGAAGCTATAAAAATTAATAATATATCATACAGTTCTTGGAGAGAGCTATTTATTTCATATGCCACTAGTGATATGGTTATAAATGGTATATCTCCTAATTTTGCTATATCTGCTAACTGGTCTTATATAGAAGGAGCTGATAAAGATATGTTTGATAATCCACCTATTAAAGAAAAGTATATACAAAATGAAGAAGTAATAAAGGTTATTAGTAAATTAAAAGAATTATATAGAAATTCTGAAAATATATTTGGTATGGATGTTCAAAGAGAGAAAATATATGATACTATAACAAATTTAAGTTCTTATAAATTATTGTCTAACATCGCCATTGCGCGTATCGACGAGTTCGCAGGAGCTACTATCGGTACAATTCCGTATGCTGTGAAAAATGCTGATGTGATGCCTAAAAAATATAAGCTATTTTTAAGTAATGTAACAGTTTTTGATAAAGTTATTTTTGATCTATTTTATGCTTGTCACGTACTTCATAAAAAAATAGGAGTAGTTCATCTTGATCTTCATTTAAATAATATTACTATTTTAGATGATACATTAGTTTCATCAGGTCACACAATGTATATTTTAAATGGACAACAAGAAACATATTTCTTCCCATATGAAGGATTTTATGGAACTGTAATCGATTTCAGCGACGCAGTAGTATCTGAAAAATTCTTAGATTTTACAGATAAATATACAACTATAGATAGTTTTGAAAACATAATAGATCGCGAAAAGGATTATATTTTCGACAAACTATCATCTATGTTGCTATATGTAAAGAAAAATAAAGATAAAGTAAAGGGAAAAATTATATCAGACTATAATCTTATGTTCAAAGCATTCTCCGCTATAGATTTCGTCTCTATATCAAAGAATATTAGAATGATGTTGGAAAGAGACTTAGGAGATTATGTTTCTAAAGATATTATAAGAAGGATTACAGAACTTGAAAATATATCTTTGGAACATCTTCTATCATCTATACAAGATGTTGTTGATGGCAGAAATGTAGAAGATGTGAAATTTGTAGGAGATATACTTTTACCTAAATTTTTCGAAAAATATACATATGAAAATATAGATAATTTGAACGATATTAAAATTATAAACATTTATAATTTTAATTCGGTGTGGAGACATTCGGGTGTGTCTTACGAACAATTTCCTGTTTGGGCGAAGAAAGATTATATTGAGAAAAAGTTTGGAAAAAAGAAAGCTGATGAAATTTTTGGAAGGTTAGTTTTACCTGAAGGGAACGAGCGTGATGTACATCTGGCATATCTGATAGAGAAGTTGAGTACAGAATACGGCTCTAACGTCATTCAGACACAAATCAAAATGGAAGAAGAATTTAATATTGATTAGACATCTACAAATATAATTGAATCTATATTTTTGTATATATAGTTATGACGAGCAACTTTTGCATCGCATGTGAAAAAATTTTAATTTTCAAGTATGACACAGGATCTGTTATCAAATATTGTGATCGCTGCAAGCGAGAATATCAGGAATCCGCTGAAGATACATTAATTGATAGTTCGTTTTCTAACGTAGAGGGCTATAATAACGAGTCCATATTAAAATTCGCACCATTTGATAGAGTTAATCAACTTGTCAAATATGATTGTCCTACCGAAGGGTGTGGAAGGAAATATATGACTAAAGTGTTCCTTGACACAAGAGTCTGGTACGTATGTAATAATTGCCCAATAAGATTACAAGGTAGAGATGTAAATATAAATACAGTATAATTTAATTGAATATTCAATATATTTAATATACTATGGCACATCAATCAGATTCTGATTCAGATGTAGATGTATATAGTGAGTTTGATGATAGCGACAATGAGAAACCTATAGAATTTAAGAAATCATATGATCACAAAAATATTATGATATGTCCAAATTGTGGTGGTACCTTTCAGATTAACGAAACTAAATTAGAATGTGAATCTTGTCATATGACTTCTGACATTAGTATAGATGATATTATAAAAATATCTGATACTATTCCAGTAGTTAAAGGACCAAGTATAGAACAAAGAAAACAAGTAAGAAGAGACTTGGAAATACGTAACAAGAATGCTGTAGAAATAGGAATATTACCACTGCCAGATGATATTATTAGTGGGGTTATAGAACTATTTGGACAGTTAAAGAAATGTCGCCCTGAAACCAGAAACAAAAAGAGATGTCAATATCTCGGATCTTGTATATTTCTTGTTTGTATTACTTTTGGACAAATGAGATCTCAAAAAGATATTCAAGCTTATTGCGGTTTAACAGATAGAAATCTAACCACAACAATAGGAGAAATACTTATAGAAATAAATTTAGGTAATATAAGATTCAATACAAACTATGATATAAGAGATTCTAATACTAATTCTATATGTATAAAAATAGGTATTCCTGATAAAGCAATACCACAGATATGTGAAGATGTTAGATATATTCTTGATATTATAACGTCGGAGATGCTTGTAAGTAGCAATTTTAATAGTAAGATATTAGGATCTATATACTGTGCTATTCGTATAAATGGATTTGATGTAGATATAAAAAAGATATGCTCGTTATCTGTTATAAATTCAGATACAGTTCAACAAGTAGTAAATATTATAAAAGACAATATGAAACTTTTTGATAGATTTAATAAAAGATGTATAAAAATACAACAAAATATACAAAAAGATAATGTTATACAAAAAGATATTATTTCTCATATTACGGCAGAAGCAGATAAGATGATAACAGAATCATAATATATCTGGTTTTATGAGTTCATTAACATCCCATAATTCTACAATAACTAAATTATTTTCTTGTTTTATAATTCTTTCTATTTTTAAAGGACATTTACCTCTTTTTATCTCTTCTTCTGCTATTTTTATAGCACTATCCAGCTCTGAATTCAAGTCAATATATATTGTTTCTTTTGTTGATGAATTGATCATATCAGCTCTTGTTCCAATAACATTACACATTTCATAGAGACTGAGCATACTACTGGTTCTTCTATCAGAATCTGCTATTATTTTATATTTTAACTTAGATTTAGATATTGTTTTTATATCATCATCATCATCATCATCTTCTTCTTCTTCACCATCATCTTCTATATCTTCATCATCATCATCATCGAGATCATCGAGATCATCGAGATCATCAATATCTATATCTATATCATTCTCGGACATTATGTATATACTATATATTATATATTCAATTATTTTTAACAATGGGGTCTTTTTGTACTAGAATGTACTTTATGAAAAAGAATACATATTTATGCTTTTTACAATGTATGATTCACATGAACTGTTGGTGTAACATAGAAGGAGTAAGAGTTAATAAAATGAAAAATAAGAAATACGATAAAGCTATGAATATGTTTTATCAAATAAATAATATTCATAACGTTTATACATTAAAAGAATTTATTCCAAATGTCATTATAGTGGAATTTGTTTATAATGATAATTTATATATAATAGATATTGTAAAAAATGAGATTACTATAAATAATAAAACAAACAAAATTATTCTAGGCGATATTAGCTTACGATAATATCAGCATACTTTTCCTTTTTAGACGCTAATACAACAAGATCGTCATTTGTTTTTAATATAGCATTATAATTTTCTATCTTGTTTGTTGAATCATTACCAGTTAATAATGTACTCAAATCTCCTATTTTGCTTTTATAATCAAGATCTTGTATAGATGTTAAAAACTGACTATCAAATGATACATAACCATCTAATACACATATATTACCAGCTTCTAATTTATAATTAAAAGTTTCTCCCATCTGTCCTGCTATTTTTATTTTATTTGTTATAACATATTTGGGAAATCCTATCTCTCTATTAGGAAGATTTACACGTACTTTTAACCCAAATCTGGAAATGTACCCTCTGGCTTCTCTATCATTACGAAGAATGTTAAGCAAATAACCATCATATAAACATTTTTTGATACCACATAGTCGGGAAAAATAATTATTCTTTCCGGCAAGAGTTATAGATTCATCTTTTTTGTAGAAAGGATCATATTTAATATCTATTAGATCATTCATTAGATTTAAACGTCGTTGTATAACAAATATCATTTCGTTAATATTAATACCATTCTTCTCACACCAATTTTCTGTAACAGTAATACCCTTTTTTGTTATCTTCATAAAAGCATCAAAGACAAATAATTTAGTAATAAAATCGTCCATTGTTATAGCTGTATAGAAATCCATATAATTAGTATCTTTAAAAAAGAAAGCAGGAAGACTCTCTTTTAAAATATCATTAACTTTTACTTTCCTCATACGAACTTCATTCATAGAAAACATTGTAATTATATCTGATATACATACATCATACACATACGCTGATATAAAACATCTAAATTCTTCTATTGTTGAATATCTTATATTTCTATAAATCTCTCCTAATTCAGACATTACAAAGCATTTTCCATAATCACTTTTGATATAACCAAGCACTATATTTTTTTCAATAGCAACTTTAAGAGAATCAATAGTAGGAGTATCGAGCATATCAATCTTATCCAAGTCAAAACAGTTATTTTGCTGGATCAAAATATTTATAATAGTAGATGATATATCTTCTAAAACGATAGATGGAAGTTGTATAGGAGTCAGCATATTATATGTTTCTTCCGTGTACATAGCAAAGAAATGTCCTAGAAACTTTCTTCCAACTCTACCACGTCTTTGTTTTACATTATTTTGATCTACGGGTTTAGCTATAATTCCAGATATATCATATGGATTATATATTTCATTAACTTGTTTAAATCCCATATCTATACAAAATCCAAGAGTTGCTACTGTAAGACCCGTTTCTGCTGCATTGGTTGCTATTATAATACGTCTATATGCTTTATGCTTTCCTTTAAAATCATATTCTCCAGCATCATTTACAGTTAATTTGTCATAATCATAGTACACTAAACGTCTTTCTATAGTATTCATTCTAACGGCAACACCTTCAACTACTGTTATTAAAAAACATTTCTTTTTCTCTTTTATCAGTTCTACATTATATTTTAATAATGCTTCTTTTACTGGCTTTATTTGTGAAGCACCATAGCAAAAGATCATAATATCGTGTTCTCCAGCTTTCATTGGATATACTTTTTCTTCGTGAATTTTTACAACAGTTTCTAAAGTACTCTGAGTAATATTATCAGAGGATACTTCAAGGTAATCGTCACTTATGGGGAACACACTACCCGCTACATCAAATAGATTAGTTTTAGGACTGATTCCTAAATATTTACAATACTTTTCTACATCAAAAGTAGCAGACGTCAATATAAGAAATGGACACATTCTATCTTCATAATAATCATAAATATATTTTTTCATTAACATCACTGTCATATCAAATTCCATACTTCTTTCATGTACTTCATCTAATATAATAATTCTATGATTTTTCATGATGTTATATCGAGCATCTGGTTGTTTCAATTGTTGTAATAGCGTACCAATAGTAGCATATAATATACCATTGAATCCTTTTTCGAATGTTTCTTTTCCACTTCCCGTACTATATCCAATCGTTTTATTTAGCTCAAGATTAGCCCAACTTGCTTGTGAGAGCTCCAGGGCGATTTCTTGGCTTGTCAGAATTCTAGGCTGTGTGATGAGAATTCCAGGACCACTGTATGTTTTCATTGTAGTTGGTTTTAGAATTTTAAACAATTCCACGGGCATTGCAGTGCTCTTGCCTGATCCTGTCTTTGCTCTAACTATTAAAATACGATCACTTGGTGATTTTGCTATTTTTCCTCCTCTCTCTGGCATTCTTTCTGTTATCCATTCTTTTACAATGTCTATTGGCAAATTATCTTGGTATTTTTTAACTAATTCTTTTGACGCATTTATGGGAGGGATAAGTGATCCCTTGATTAGAAATGTAGGTGGCATCTATAATTAATATATATAACAACTTATAACACAAAAAAGAATATGTTAATTAATGTATTATAATATATCTTTTTTTATACATACGTTGTAATCATATAATATATCTTTATTTTATACGCAAGTAACAAGTCTGCTATGTACAATAGGGATATAGTGGTCGTCATCGTCGCTGTCGCTGTCAATCACCCGTGGTATTTTACCGTACACTATCTCTTCATAGTCGTCATCGTCATCGTCGCTGTCGCCGTCTTGAATTGGAAGGAGTCCCTTAAGAATAGCACGCCTAAGTTCGAGACTACGAGGACAAGTTCCCTGTCTCTTTAGATGTTGATACACCTGTTCTTGGATATAGTTCCAAGTTCCACGTTCAGCTAGATGCGTATGTACTTCGTTTTTTACTTCATCTTTCTCCTTTTCCATCTCTGTCTTTCTTTTTATATGAAGTTCGATAATATCGTTTACTTCTTCTTCCTCCAGGGTTTGTACTCCTGATCTTTCAGTATGTTCAACATTTATAAGTACAAGTATGTATGTACGAGTGAATAATATTTTATTAATCAGCTGTTTGTATAAACCTGAATCATGGAACGATTCGATCTGAGACTTTTCATATTTTTTATAAAAACTATATAGTAGTTTTTTACTCACCTCGCGTGATATCTTAATATTACGCAATGTTGGATTACATGATATTAAACTGTTATCCGAAATGAACATACGTTCTATGACTTCATACATTTTTATTTGGTTTATTTCTTCTATTTTAGAAGTGTAAAGTTCCTTGGTTTGGGATGATGCGCTTAGTACTATTCGTCGAGTAGCATCAACCAGACATTTCTTAGCTCTTTTGGTATCTTCCATCATTTTTTTACGGGGGCAGTTAGGATGTGGGTCTGGACTCAAACAAATACCAGATTTTCTGGATACCCAGTGACCATAACAAGATTCGGGTGTTCCTACTGTCCTGTCTCGGAACTGCATACTTACAATGGTAGGCAGTAAGCAGGAACGAAAGAACGAAATTCTTCAGAACCCAATTGTAGCTTTAGAATCGTTGGTTACTTATAATATTCTCATTTCATTTTTTTATCTAATGTTAATTAATATTAAAAAAAATATGTTTTTTTAAAGCCACACTCTGACATATCACAAGACGTTAGTGTCGACAACAGAAGGTGCTTCATCATCCAAAGCATTCTTGTTGATCGAGATACATCTGACCGAAATCAACGCTTGAAGAACTCTAAGATCTGCTTCAAAGTGAGTACCTTGATCTGCTCCGAAGTGAGTGCCTAGATCTGCTCCGAAGTGAGTGCCTCGTTCTGCACCGAAATGAGTGCCTCGATCTGCTCCGAAGTGAAGAACTCGATCTGCTTCATAGTGAGTACCTTGATCTGCTCCGAAGTGAGTGCCTTGATCTGCTCCGAAGTGATCGCAGCGATCTGATCCGAAGTGAAGAACTCGATCTGCTTCATAGTGAGTACCTTGATCTGCTCCGAAGTGAGTGCCTTGATCTGCTCCGAAGTGAGTGCCTTGATCTGCTTCGAAGTGAGTGCCTTGATCTGCTCCGAAGTGAGTGCCTCGATCTGATCAGTGAGTCCCTTGATCTGATCAGTGAGCCCCTTGATCTGCTCAGTGAGCCCCTTGATCTGATCAGGAGTTGAATCCCTGATCAGCTGCTTAGTGAGCCCCTTGATCTGCTCAGTGAGCCCCTTGATCTGATCAGAAGTTGAATCCCTGATCTGCTGCCCAGTGCGCCCCTTGATCTGATCAGGAGTTGAATCCCTGATCAGCTG
>Ga0115008_10000201_pt1 | contig 40708 bp, 14 predicted proteins | sample FraStrMetagenome_FD_87164 | JGI IMG/M metagenome (GOLD analysis project Ga0115008, IMG submission 87164) | Marine eukaryotic phytoplankton communities from Arctic Ocean - Fram Strait ARC3M Metagenome | ecosystem: Environmental > Aquatic > Marine > Oceanic | place: Fram Strait | collected... | reverse complement strand
TTTACAACACGCAACACATGATTAACTCTTCCAATCAATTCGTCTTTGTGTGATATAAGATAAATGTTCTTGCTACGCTCTCGTGCCATCTTCTTTAAGACACTTAGTGAATTTTCTACGCCAGCAGTATCCATACCACTGTCTATAAGTTCATCAATAAACAGTAAATTAATATTCTGATACAAACTTTCCCAAACATCACGGAATGCAAAACTTAATCCTAGGATTAATCTATTGCGTTCTCCTCTGCTCAAGTTATCAAAGTCTAGGTCTTGTCCTAGTTGAGTAATCTCAACATTCAAATCGTTTTGGAACAACACTTGATGCGGTAATCCTAGTTTGTCGAGATAATATGTAAGTCTGTTGTTTAGGTATGCTAGGTTTTGATCAATAATCTTCTTGCGAATGAAACTATCTTTGTTTGTTAATAGTTTTAACAAGAACTCTTGATGTTCTTTTAAATTTGTAAGTTCGTTTACAGTGATCCAATTAATTTCTTGAATAGCAGTAGTAGTCAGTTCGTCAATTTGCGATTGGTATGGATCAGTTTCAACCTTCTTATCTTCGAGAGCCTTCTTCAAATTGTCTACATTGTTGCTATGGTCGTATGCTTCTTTAGCTGCGTCATAAAATGTAGTAGGCTTTCCGTTGATGTCACCGATCTCTTCCAGTGCCTTTATAACACCTTCAAGTTTACCAGCAACTTCAGTTTGGTAAGACATAGCATCAGCAAGTTCTTTGCCTTTACGTTCAGCAATCTCTGCTTTCTTGTCCGCATGTAGTTCTTGACCACATGTATAACAAGTTGCATCTTCTAGTTCAGAAATTTCTTTCTCTGCCTTCTCTACACTTTTAGTAGCACGTAGTAGTGCAGGCTCGAGTGTACCTAGTTCTTTTCTAAGTGCTAGTATGGCATTGTTGTGTTCGGTCCAGTTAGACAACTTTTCATGTGATTCAAGTTCAGTTTCGATGTCTAGATGCTCAAGTTCATCAATTGCACTAACAAGTTTGTCTTGGTCTTGTTTGTTCTTAGCAATCCATGCACGTTGTGTGCGCTTGAGTCCGTCGATACTACCCTCAATCTTTTCATTTGCAGTTTGAATAGCATTAATCTTTAGAGTCTCTTCAGTGATAGCGTCTTTGCTCTGGCGAGTTTGCTCTTTAAGTGCATCAGCCTTCTCTGAAAGGATAGTAATACCCAACAACTGCTCGATGATCTGTCTTTGATCGTTAACTCTCATACTCAAGAACGGTTCTGTATAGGTATTCAGTGCAACAATGTGTTTAAACATGTCATGACTCATACCTAACAGTGTGTTTACATCGTCCTGTGTCTGTCTACTGTCGCCTTGTGACTCGTCTACCAGTGATTCTTGATTGTTGATGTAGAATTTAAAGAAATTAGGTCCACGTCCACGCTCAATGCGGTAATGATTGTTGTCTTTTTCAAACTGTAGCGTAACTAACATGCCTTTGCTGTTAGTTTTATTGATTAAGTTGTTTGCTCTAATGTTTGTAAGGGCTTTTCCGTACAATGCATAGGACAAAGCGTTGATAATAGTAGTTTTACCAGTACCATTACGTGAACCACTGTCATCACCACCTTGGTCTAGGTTCTCACCTAGCACAAGTGTTAGTTGTTCACCTTCAAAGTCTACTGCTTGAGTCTGATTCCCCACACTCATAAAGTTTTTGACTGTTAAATCTTTAATTTTAATCATTTAATGTTCTAGTCCATTATAAATCTGTAACAACAAACTTTTATCAAAGTTAGTAGTGTCTAACTCTGAAATTTCATTGCTTACTATTTGGTCTACACTCTCAAACTGTGCAATATCAAGCTCTGTACTCATTTCTTCTAACTGCTTCTGTGGAATTAGTGTAATTTCACGACAGTTGTATTGAGTAATGAATGTTTCTTTGATAAAACTTGCTTCTTCGTAGCTGATAGGCAAGTCAAGCGTTACACGCAGGTACATTTTACTCTTAATAAAGGTATCTGCATTGTCGATTAGGTTGCTAAGTGTTACAGTCCGGTACTTAGGACAGTTGGGCCAGTTAATAAACTCCGGCTCCTTGTTATTTTCCTTATCAAGTATCATCATACCACGGTCATCATCACCTACATCAGCATAGTTGTGCGGAAATGCGTTACCAATGTAGTGGATAGCACCTTGCTTCTGTCTTTTATGAAAATGTCCACTAAAGACGTACTCTTGATGCTTAAAATGCTCGGGCTTTAGGTCACCATGATCAGGCATTCTAACCAATGCGTTCATATAGAAGCTAGGAAGTTCAAAATGACCAAACAAATACTTTGTTTCGATGTCTTTCATCTTCTTCCACTCATCGCCAACAAGCCACGGTACTAGTGCAACATCATCTTCAATGAAGATTTCGTCTATAAACGTAATACCTGGAATGTGTTTTGCAAAAGCAGTACTGTTAACGTCACGTTTGTCTTTATAATACAAGTCGTGGTTGCCATCAAAGAAGTAAAACTTCTCAAATGCTTTACCTAGCTTTTCCATGCTTCTAATTGTAGCATCCATAGTAGTAAGATTAAGACTATTTCTATTATGATGCCAGTCTCCACAAAAGATACCGGTCTCGCAACCGGCAGCTTGTGCTTGTTCTATGTACCAATCAATAAATTCTTCGCAATCTTCGTTATGTACACGACTATTGCCCTTTAAACCAAAATGGATGTCCGTAAACACCGCAGCTTTCTTAAACAAAGAGTATCCTCCATATATACATGTAATAGTATATAGTAATTATTAACACCTGTCAACCTATTTTTTGGTATTTGTGTATGCAGTTGGTGCAGCATCTTCATTTCTTTTGACACTTGCTTCCCATTCGCCTTGATTTTGTCTTGTATAACTTGGGTTTAAGTCATTCATTTCTAAAATGTCGTCTCTAATGTTTTGATTGCGCTTCTCTATATTAATTACACGAACAAAACTGTTAGTAACTGCGGCTGTGTAGTATGCAAACGGATTATCTGACTTAGACTCATCAAACTGCAAACCAATCTGCGCCAGCTGTAGTATTGCTTGTCCTTTCATCTCGTCATTGTATGTGTAACCACGTACATTGCCTCTTGTTGCATAACGATCAACAAGTTTTAACCACATCATAGCAAGCTTATCGGTTGCTTTACCGTGTTGGTGACTAAAATGTCCGTTGTCCATGCCACCTACCCAGTGACTTTTGCCTACTAGTACAATTTCGCCATCTTCGTCGTACTTGTAATGCTTAAACGGCGGAAAAGGAAGTTTGACTCTCGTATCTGCAACTGTTTTTGGGTTCTTTTTACGTCCAGGCTCTTCTGGAATGTGATCAAATGTCATTACACGGAAGATTAATTCTTCTTTTGTAATTTCAGATGCAAGTGTTTCACATTCGGCTTGCTTGACCTTCTCACCAAGTCCTTTACGGCGCTCGTATTCAGCAGATGACATCTTTTTTGCCTTGTTGCGTTTTGCTTCAGCAACTGTTAAGCGATTAATTTTGTCTACACTTGGAAGGATAATGTCGTACTGACCAAACTCTGGTTCTAAATAACTGTTAAACTTATTTTTTGATTTGTGTATTTCTTTTAATATATCTTTATTGTTTAGATAATTCTTGGGGCGCATCAGTTTCTCCTATAGTTAACTTATATTATAAACTACTTACTTAATTTTGTCAACTAAATACTAGTAGGAGATCATAATAAAATGAGTATTTTTAGCGCCTTTAATCAACTGTCGAGTAAAATTAATAATGCCTTTAGTAATGTGTCATCAGTTTCTAGCACAATTAATAATTTTACATCAGGATTAAACAGAACAACTAGTTTAATAAAAAACTTTGATACGTCTGGTGGGTTTTCAAATACATTTGGACAAATTTCTAATATTGCAGGATCGATGAAAAATAATATAGGTCAAGTTGATAGTATTATTAGTAGAGGAGGCAATTTAGCACAAGCTGGCGCAGCACTTAGAATGATAGGAAATTCTGCACAACAAGTTGGTTACAATGCTGCTCCGCCAACTCGAACAATATCAAAGGCGATAATTTCTAGTAATATAACTGCTGCAAATGATGCTGATTGGCGTGTACGAATCTCGGTACCAACTATACTTTCGCAAGATAGCGTAGTTCTTGCTCCATTAGTAGGAACTAATAACTCAATGGTGTTTCCTTTTACTCCAACTGTGTTAGTAAGTAATAGTGCAAATTATTCTCAAGTACAACCTGTACATACAAACTTTCCTTATAATTCTTATGAGAACAGTCAAGTGGATGCTTTTACTATCACAGGTGAATTTGTTAATGAATCAACAGACGATGGACAATATTTTATAGCAGCATTACATTTCTTAAGGTCTGCAACTAAAATGTTCTATGGCGGCGATGACGCAACTACAGGATTGCCGCCTGTAGTTTGTAGATTGAGCGGATATGGACAACATGTTTTAAATGATATTCCGGTTGTAATAACTAACTTTACAACTGACTTACCTAATGACGTTGATTACATTAGATGTGTAGTAGATGGTAAAGAAAATTTTGTACCATCTATGGCAACAATAACAGTTACAGCTACTCCACAGTACGCCCGTAGATCACAAGCTAAATTTAGTTTAACTGATTTTTCAAAAGGCGGATTTGTTGGTAAACCTGAAGGATTTGTATAATGTCTAGTAAAACTTATGGCCCTTACAGCAAAACACCTATTAATACTGCTGGATATTTAGATATCTTTGTTCCTAGACCAGTTCCGGTTTCAGGAAATGACATATTATATGAAATAATTCCTGCATACACTTATAGGCCTGACTTATTAGCAAACGATCTATACGGTAAAAAAGAGCTTTGGTGGATATTTGCTCAACGCAATCCTGATGTTCTTAAAGATCCGGTATTTGATTTTATTTCTGGAACTAAAATTTATCTACCACAAGGTTCTAATCTTCAATCAATGATGGGAATTTAATATATGGCATTCAGTTTCTCAAAAATAACAAGTAGTGTATCTAAGGCAAACAATGCAATAGCATCTATTAATTCTCTTACAAAATCAGCAAATTCTTCAGCAGCAAAGTTAAATAGAATTTCAACATCTGTAGGATCAGTAACTAATAGTATGAATAATATTAGAGGAGCAATAGGCTCTGACTTAGCTGCATTTGGCGCTACAGCTTCTGCTAAAGGGTTTAGTGCAGCAGCAGCAAAGATACCAGGGCAAGCATTTGATCCTAGAAAACTTGATAGTTTGATATCAAACACTGCTGATATCGGTAATGTTGCAGCAGTAGCAGGAGCAATATCACAACAAATTGAAGGTATTTCTAATTTAGGAAACACCAATATAAATAATGCGTTATCACAAGGTCTTCAATCTTCCATTGGAGGAAAATTTACAAGTGCTAATAATGCAATAGGGTCAATTAGTAATGTTTCGGGAACATTAAGCAAGGTATCTAGCCAGTTTAGTTCAAGTGTGTCTTCAATATCAGAAAAATCATCAATATTTAATGGATTTAATATTTCTGGATTAAGTTCAATAGTAAGTAGTTTTGCTGATTTTGGAAAATTATTAAATAATCCAATTTCGGTAATTGCTAAGGATGTATCTCAATTAGTTGGCGCAGTGGGAGGACAGTTTGATGTAATCCGCCAGCTTAGTGAATCTGCTAAAGACATTAATCCAGTTGCAGATTTTCTAGATTTAAATTTTAAAACTCCGTGGGACTCGACAAATATTCCAGGAGGAGCAAATGTAGTTATTAATAATGGTTCAGCAGCAAGCAAAGTGCCAAATCCTTTAAGAGATCACAATCATTATAATTATATTATTACATTAGGAATTTTAGACAATGAAGAATTTAACTTTCCTAGTAAGTATAGGTCTTCCGACGGTTTTGTGCAAAAATATATTATTAAATCCAGTGGCGGAAGTTTAGATAAAAGATATACTACTTTCCAAGAAGATGCAAGCGGAGAAGATGGTAACACTAGTCATGCAGAATACTATCTTGATAATTTAAATCTTGATGCAGTTATTGCACCTAATTCAAATACTGGAGTAGCATTAGGTACATCTATAACTTTTGATGTTGTTGAGCCATATAGTATGGGAAATTTTATTGAAGCTCTTATCGGTTCAGCTGCAACTTTAGGTTACGATAATTATGTTAATGCTCCGTTTTGTTTAAAAATTGACTTTAAAGGTTATGACGAATACGGAAATTCTATGCTAATTAATACAGCACCAGCATATGTTCCGATTATGATTACTAAAGTTGATTTTTCAGTACAAGCTAAAGGTAGCGAATACGCTGTTCAAGCAGTTCCTTATAGTGAATCTGCTTTAGACGATAGCGCACAAACATCAAAAGTACAAATTAATTCTGTTGGTTCATTAGTACACGAAGTATTAAGCGGCGACGAAAAAAGTGTTATGTCTGTATTTAATGAGCGTGTGCAAGAACTTGAAACTTCTGAAACAATTATACAAGGCGATCGATACATTATTGCATTTCCAAAAACTCCTGATGCGTTGGTTGAGTTAGTTGGCCGAATAAAAGACCAAGTTGCAGAAGAACAATCTGCTTTAACTATCAATGCAGGAGAACAACAACGTCGAGAAAAGGGATTAGCAGAAAATGCCGGAGATGAAAGTACTGTTAGAAAACAACAAGGTATTGAAAATAATTCTGTAGCATCATCTGATCGCCTATTTAATACATTAAAGGCATATGCATCAGATATAAACAATATGAATGAGATTGGATTATCTAATCTAGTAACAAATACAGCAACCGGCGGTCAAACAGCACAGTCAGACCAAAGTGCTGCATACGACGAATTTGGTGATGTTGTAGATATTAGTAATGCCGAAACTGCCCCAGCAGAAAAAGCTAGAACTACACAGTTTCGCCAAGGTGAAACTATAACTAGTATGATTGAAAAAGTAATTAAAAAAAGTGACTGGGCAAAGGAACAAGCTACTACAGAATCACAAAATGGTGTTAATACATGGTTTAAAATTGATACTCAAGTATTTTTAGATAAAAATCCAGCAGCTGAAAAACAAGTTGGATCTTCACCTAAAATTTATGTATATAGTATAATTAAATATTATCCAGACGAAGCAAAACAAACTGGAGCAACTCAACGTGCAAAAAATACTGAACAATTAAAGGCATTGGCACCTAAACAATATAACTATTTTTACACAGGAAAAAATGAAGACGTATTAAATTTTGATATACAATTTAATAATCAGTTCTTTATGACAGCTTTTGGTAATTTTGGGCAAAACGGCGCTTCCACAAATCCCGGCACCAGTGCAACTTTTCAACAAGGAGATGAACAAACTGGCTCTAAAGTTGCTGTTGAAGACGACGGCAGACAGAAAAACGAACCTGGACCCCAAACAAAAGAAGCTAATAATCTATCAAACTCAACTGGTGATGAGTCTGGAGACATAAAGGTAAGAATTGCAGAACAATTTCATAATACATTAATAAATCAAACTGTTGACATGGTTACTGCTGAAATGGAAATTTGGGGAGATCCATTTTTCCTTCCTCAACAAACTGGAAATTATGTTGGTAAATCATCTGGTAACCCAAGTGTGTTAGATGACGGTACAATGAACTACTTACAAAGTGAAATCTTTTGTGTAGTTAATTTTAATTCACCTTTTGACTATCAAGTTAATGGAGCAACTATGGAAATGCCTCGAAGAGTTCCCCAGTTTAGCGGACTGTTTAGTATTTGGGCAGTAACTAATGTGTTTAGCGGTGGAAAATATACACAAACTCTTAAAATGATTAGACGCAGGGGTCAAGATGACGAAGCAACTGTAACTACAAAAAGTATTACAGCTACAGACGGCGGTATTGCATCAGGAAAAGATACTGCGCCAGGTTTACCTGATGCTGCAAATAATAGTGTAAATAGTACAGTAGCAGCAGCTGATCCTTGTAATTTATCAAGTGCTGTTGCAAATTTAACAGCAGTTGGAGAAGATTTAGCAATGTCTCAGAGTTTATTCCCGGCTAATTCAACAACGGGTGGCGACGACATAGCATTTGCAGCGCCTGTTATACAGGTTGGAGATCTTGCATTTAGTCCTCAACAATCTACATTCCCATCTGCTCCTAGAGCAGGACCAAGGTAAGAAAATATAATGACAGAAATAACTATTACAGGCCAAGAAAAATCATTATTATCTCTAATTGCAAAAGGCGAATCGTCTGCCGGAGTAGATCCGTATACAAGTTTGTGGCCTGGCACAAGTGAACCTAGTCTTGTACAAATGACGTGTGCAGAAGTTCAAAGATTTCAACAGCAGAGATTAGATCAAGGACATCGGTCAACTGCTTGCGGTCGATATCAGTTTATTAAAAAAACTTTAACAGAAGCAATTAGAGTTTCTGGCATCGATCCTCTTACTACAAGATATACTCCTGATATACAAGATTATTTAATATTATCTATTTTAAAAACATATAGAAAACTAGACGAGTGGGTTGCTGGCACATATACAACGCCTAGATTTATGATTAAATTATCACAAGAATTTGCTAGTATTCCTGTTCCTTATCAAATGCAAGGCCAGTCTCGCATAGTTAATAAAGGACAAAGTTATTATGCAGGCGATGGTTTAAATAAAGCTCATCATGATCCTGATAGTTTATTCACTCAATTAAATGATATTTTAAACGGCGGCACTGGAGAGGTATCTACAATTGATGTATTGCCATCAGGACCAAGTGGAGCTTCGCCAGAATTAGGCACTTTGCCTAGAACACAAGTTGCTAGATCAACAGCAGGCGCTGGATTAGGTGCAGTTTCAGGTCAAGGACGACCTGGCTCTCAACCAATTGGATCGTCAACTTTACCAGATGCTTCTGCTGTTTATACATATGAAGTAATTGACCCGTTAGATGATCGTTATGATTTTAGAACTGGTAAAAAAGTTAAAGATATATTAGTTCATGGAACTGGCGCAGCAGCAGCTACTCCGCATGTAGAGCAAAATATTGGCGCAGCAGGCGTAGCTGGAACAAATATAGGAGTAGCACCTCCAGGAGTAGCAATACCGCAACCTGATGAAGACGATCCTGATGCAGCCGATCCTAGAGGAAAAACTCAAATACCTTCTTTTGAACAAATAACTCAAGCATTAGAAGGAAATGCACCTACAGAGCCAGAAGCTGCACCTACAGAAGCACCGTGTCCTGCACCAGTATCAGCAGAATCATTAGCAGAAAATGCATCCGGCGCAGCAGCTCAAGTAGCATCAATTGCAAGCACAGGCGCAGCAGCCGCAGCAAACACAGCATCATCCAACGCAACTTCAGCAGCAAAAGCTTGGCAATCGCAAGGAAGAGGCCCTTTTTAATAATATGGAAACAATAAATGTCACAAGGTAGTTATACAAGATCTTCAGCTAAAGTCACCGAAGTATATGATAGCGGCCCGTACGAAGCTATTATCGTTAATCATTTAGACACCAAATATATGGGCGGATTAGAAGTTGAAATAATCCGGTACACTGGTGCCGGCGGCACACCTGAACGCAGCGGACAGTTAATGAATGTGCGTTATTTGTCACCGTTTTACGGCGTAACACCAACTGCTGGACTTACAGCAAATGACGGATACGAGAATACACAAAAGAGTTACGGTATGTGGATGGTACCCCCTGATGTAGGATCTAGAGTTCTTGTAATATTTGCCGAAGGTAATGCAAACTTTGGTTATTGGATTGGATGTATACCAGATGACTATATGAACTTTATGGTTCCAGATGGTAGAGCAAGTACTCAACGTACAACAGAAGTTACTCCTCAGAATCTAAAAGGAGCAAAACTACCAGTTGGCGAGTATAATAAAAAAATTGAAGACGGTAGTTTAGTTGATCCAACTCTTTTTAATAAACCATATAATAAAGATTTTACAAATATATTGGAAGTACAAGGACTACTTTATGATGAACATAGAGGAACAACGACTACAAGTGCTCGTCGTGAAATACCTAGTTCTGCTTTTGGTATTAACACCCCTGGGCCATTAGATAAGAGAGCAGGCGCTCCTAGAGTTGATATTGGCGCTGCTGGAAAAAAAGCAAATGTTCCGTATAACAGACTAGGCGGCAGCTCGGTTGTTATGGACGACGGTAATGATAAATTTATTAGAAAAACTCATGCAGAAGACGGCCCACCATTTTATGTTAACAAACTAAATGGCGAAGAAGGTGGCGATGAAACTATCCCTCATAACGAGCTTATGCGATTTAGGACACGTACTGGGCATCAAATACTTTTACATAATAGTGAAGATTTAATTTATATTTCTAACTCTCGTGGCACAGCTTGGATAGAATTAACAAGTGACGGTAAAATTGATATACATGCACAAGATAGCATTAGTGTAATGACAGAAAACGATATTAATTTTACAGCTGAAAGAGATTTTAATATTGAAGCAGGTCGAAATATTAATATGAAAGCGTCTGCACGTTGGAGTGATGGTCAAGCAGTATTTGACGATAAGGCAAGTGGTCGTGTACATATTGAAAGTGCATTTGATACAAAAATGTATGCAGGAAAAGATTATAAATTAACAGTAAAAGGCACTTCGGATACAGCAATTACACAAGGTATGAAAACTACAGTTGGTGATGACTATAATCTGCATTCTAAAAAAAGTTACTATATGAAAGCAGATAATTCGGTACATGAAAAGAGTGAACAATCTTGGTTCCGAGAATCAGGAAGTGATATAAATGATTTGTCAGGTTCAACAAAAGTACTTCCTATAACAGATCCAGACATACGCAACGGAGTCAAGTATGTAATTGTTTTTGTGGGTACTACAGATTTTACAGCCTACGGTTCTCCAGATAACGAAATTGGCACATGTTTTATAATGGCAAATAAGCCAGGCACCGGTACCGGCACGGTACAATTAGTCGCAGGCACACATTATATAAAAGGATCAGGAATTAATATACATTCTTCGGGCTGTGGCGGCGACCTTAAAATTTTCGTTAAAGGAAATATGGAAACTGTAGTAGAAGGACACAGTCATGCAAGTGTAACTGGAGAAGTGCATCTAATATCTGATGCCAATATTCGACATCAGTCTGCAGATGATTATTCTGTTATATCCGCTGCAACAATTAATAATATAGCAGCCGCAAATATTAACACAAAGTCAGATGCGTCGATATTTGTAGACGCAGCATCAGAAATTAATAATTTGTCTGGAGCAGCATTTAAAAATACCGCAGGCGGTGATTTCAGTATTGGTGCCGCAAATACAATAATACGCGGTGGCGATATTAACCTTAATGGACCTGCTGCACCAGCAGCATCTGCTGCATCTTCGAATATCGACGCAGCTAATATTCCAATTATTGCACTTACAGCAACATCGGCAACGAAGACAATTGATGCAACTGATGCAACACCTATAGAACCGTTACCTACTATTACATTACCTTATATGTTCCCTGGAGCATTGCAGCCTGTACCTTATGACAGTATATTAACTAGAGCACCTACGCACGAACCGTACATGCATCATGAAAATATGAATCCAGCAGCATTTAAGAAAGAAGAAACTGATAGAGAAGTTCCTGGAACACTAACACCTTCAGATCGTGTAGAATCGCCAGATATCTTTAATAAAAATAAAGCAGCTAATACGAGTAGTAGAACTATTGTTGGCAGCGGCGGCTCTAGTGACGACTTTGATGGTGGCACCGGCGACGGTCCTGTAAATAACGACTCTGGCAGTACTGGTCCAAATAACGCTGGACAAAGTGATGCAACTTTTGACTCATCTGGTCCTGAAGGGAAATTAGTTACAATTTATGCTAGAAAAGCAGGATTAAGTACTCAAGTTGCAGAAGTATTTGCTGCTAATTTCCAAGCCTTCTTAGATGAATTTGAACAAGTTTATGAAATTAAAGCACTTGGCGGATATGCCAAACGTCAGGCAGTAGGTAGCAGTAGTTGGAGTTGTCATGCTAGTGGTGCTGCTATTGACCTTAACTGGCCTAACCCTGTGTTTAATACTTTTCCTAATGGATTTTACAAACCTCGTCCAGCAAATGCTCCGATGACAGATATGCCATCAAATACTTTACAAATTGCAAACAAACACGGTCTTGGTTGGGGCGGAGCATGGCGATCACTTGATGATGCTATGCACTTCAGTGCTCATACTAGTGAAGGCGGTTCATTTAGATTTGACAGAAACGGAAAAATACCAAAAGGTCCTTCAAACTTTAATGAAACGGAAACTCCGATTGTTGATGAAGAATTAGGCAATGACTTAAATGATCCAGAAGTTACAGATAACGAAGCGAATAATCCTGGACCACAAAATAGTGATGGCACAGACAACAACGTAGAATAGGGTAAATATAGTATGAGCGAATTAGAAAAAAATCTATATAAACATGTTACTGTGCCGGCAGCACCTCGTACAGAGGTATCGAGTCGTGCATACAGAGGATTTAGCACTAATACTTCTGTAAACAACGGATTTTCTTTGTATGATCTTGAACTTATTAAACAAGATTTAATCAATCATTTCCATATAAGACAAGGCGAAAAATTAAGTGACCCTACATTTGGATGTATAATATGGGACTTATTATTTGAACCATTTACACCTGCAATACAAGAAGCAATAATTGAAAACGTTACTACTATTGTAAACTTTGATTCTAGAATTCAAGCAGATAGCATAGTTGTTGACACTTATGAACAAGGAATAAGCATTGATTGCACAGTTTCCTATATTCCTTATAATATTTCTGAGCAAATTAAATTTAAGTTTGATCAGAAAAATGGTCTACTTTAAATTAAATACGCACTTTTTTAAATCAGCTAAATATTATTAATAAACAAGGAAACGTACATGTCTACATCTGATAGGCAGTCAAGGCTACTTGTAGCTGAAGACTGGAAAAGAATTTACCAAAGCTTTAGAAACGCAGATTTCCAAAGCTACGATTTTGATAATCTAAGACGCACAATGATTAACTATTTGCGTCAAAACTATCCAGAAGATTTTAACGATTACATTGAATCAAGTGAATATCTTGCGCTGATTGATATGATTGCTTTCCTTGGGCAAAACTTATCATTCCGTATTGATTTAAACGCTCGTGAAAACTTCCTTGAAACAGCAGAGCGCAGAGAAAGTGTATTACGTCTAGCACGTATGCTGTCTTATAATCCTCGCAGAAACCAAGCAACAAACGGACTACTTAAACTTGTAACAGTTAAAACAACTGAGAATATTACAGACAGTGCCAACGCAAAACTTGCTGGCAGAGTGATTAAGTGGAATGATCAAACTAATGCAAACTACTTTGAGCAATTTATTAAAGTCCTTAATTCTGCACTCCCTGTACAAAATTCAATAGGCAATCCTTTAAAAAGTGAAAATATTGATGGCGTTCAAACACAAAAATATAGACTTAACGCTACTAATACTGGTAGTGCAGTTTTTCCTTTTTCAAAGAACATTGAAGGAGTTAGCACAAGATTTGAAGTAGTAAGTACTGATATTCAAGGTACTACAATTACAGAAGAGGCACCTCTTCCTGGAACAAGTCCTGCATTTTTGTTTAGAGATGATGGCCAAGGCGCTGGCAGTAATAACACAGGATTCTTTATGCACTTCCGCCAAGGAAAGCTAGAATCAGGACCGTTTAGTGTTTCAAATCCTATACCTAATCAAATAATTGCAGTAGATTCTGAAAATATTAATAATGACGATGTATGGCTTTATAATGTTGATACTAATGGTTTTGAAACAACACAATGGACTAAAATTGCAAATGTCGAAGGCAATAATATAATTTATAATAGCTTGTTTGAAGGCGTACGAAATATATTTTCTGTTGTTACTAGAATCGGCGATAGAATAAACTTAGTGTTTAGTGACGGTGTATTTGGTAATTTACCTGCTGGGAACTTTAAAGTATATTATAGAACTAGTGCTAATAGTAGTATGGTTGTTTCGCCTAATTCAATAGGCAATGTTAATATTGATATACCGTATCAGAGTAGAACCGGAACACTAGAAAAATTAACACTAGGATTGCGTTTAAATTACACAGTTTCAAATGGTAGTGCAACAGAGACAAATGCAAGTATTAAACAAAATGCTCCGACAACTTATTATACTCAAAACAGATTAATCACAGGCGAAGATTATAATATTGGACCATTGGCAATCAGTCAAGATATTATTAAAACAAAAAGTACAAACAGGATTTCAAGTGGTATTAGTAGATATTTTGATCTAAAAGACGCTAGTGGAAAATATTCAAATACTAGTCTTTTTGCTAATGACGGTGTACTTTATAAAGAAACATTTGAAACAAAAACTGATTTTAAATTTGCAACACAAAGCGATATTGAGGGAGTTATTTACAATACAATAGACGGCATTATATCTTCTACTTCTCTTAGAAATTTTTACTTTAGTGAATTTCCAAAAATATTAACAAGTGATTTAAGCTTAGTATGGAAAAATTATTATCGAGAAACAAATAAAAATTCAGGAGTGTTTGCTGCACAAGCTGACACAACAAATGTGTCTAAGGTAGGGGTGTTTACTTCAAATAATTTAAGATTTGTAGAAGCAGGAACAATGCTTAAATTTACTGCTCCTAAAAATTCATCAGAAGTACAACAGTATTATTTGCCAGACGGCACTATTACTACTAATTCTAACAAAAAAGGCGCATCGATATATAGATGGACTAGTGTAGTAAGTGTTTCAAACGAAGGTGATACTGTTAGTAATACTAATATTGGTGATATTATATTAACTGATGTAATAAATGAAGGAAGTTTATTAGTAGAAGTTAAACCTAAGATATCAAACACATTAGTAGATGATTTAAAAATACAAATTATTGACCAATCTTTTGCGTATAAAGATTTTGCGTTACGATATGATACCGAAAGCCGTGAATGGAAATTAATTCTTGCTGAAAATATTAATACTGTAAACAGTTTTTCTTTAGGAAAAACAGGCGATATAACAGGTGAAAATTTAGATTCAAGCTGGCTATTATGGTTTAAAACAAATGGCGAAAAATATACAATAACAAATAGAAACCAACGCTATATTTTTGAAAGCGAAGATGAAATTAGATTTTTCTTTGATAGTGCTGACAAAATTTATGACCCTGCAATTGGAAAAATAGTACGTGATAAAATTGATGTATTAAGTATTAATACTATTCCTGCAGATACTATATCGTATTCTAAAGACTTTACATGGAGTGTTAGTGATGCATATAGAGATAACGAAGGATATGTAGATACAAGAAAAATACAAGTACAATTTTTTGATTTAGACGATGACGGTGTTGTAGATGATTTAGATTTATTTGACATATTAGTTGATCCTACTAATTCTAATGTTGAAAATTCTGATAAGATAGTATTCCAAAAGCGGTATACTACATCAGACGGTGTACAGGACTTTAAGTATTTTGCAAATACTAATAACGAAATTAAAATTAAACAAAATGAATCCGCAATAGGCGCTTATAGTTTACACAACGAAGGCGATGTTTTTTATCTTTTAGAAGAACAAGTATTTAAAACATTAAACAAGGAACTAGGTAATACAACTTTAAATTCTAACTACAAAGCATACACTGGTAGAGCTAACTTAAAGTTTCATTATATGCATGTAGCAGATTCAAATTATAGAATTGATCCAAGTTCTAGTAATATTATAGATACATATTTGTTAACTAAAAATTACGATAATGATATGCGTAAGTATGTAGCTAATGCAACAGCAGTAAAGCCGTTACCAGCCAGTAACGATCAACTATCTAGATCCTACAGTACGGATATTAACGCAATTAAATCAATTAGTGATGAAATAATTTATCATCCAGTTAAGTATAAGATACTATTTGGAAGTAAAGCTGATGCAGATCTTCAAGTAAAATTTAAAATTGTAAGAAATAAAGATCTAGTAGTTAATGAAAATGAATTAAAGGCTGATATAATTGATGCAATTAATAGATTTTTTGCAATTGATAACTGGGACTTTGGTGAAACTTTTTACTTCCAAGAACTAAGTGCATTTATAATGAATACACTAACTCCGAAGTTAGTTAGTATGATAATTGTTCCTAGACAAGGTTCACAATCTTTTGGAAGTTTATTTGAAATAAAATCTGAATTAGACGAAATTTTTATAAGTGCTGCTCAAGTCACTGATATTGAAATCATAGATGAAATTACAGCTACTGAATTACAAGCAACAGGTGACGTAATTACTAGCGTAAATTCTGTAACAACAGGAATAACAAGTGCAACAACAACGACAAGTTCATCAGGCGGAGGCTATAGTTACTAATGGCAACTAATAATAATCAAAACGACAAGTCGTTACCGAGTGCTGGTAACAATAACAGTAGTAGATCTGCAAGCGATTTAATTCCAAAATTCTTTCGAACTGAAGCAAACAAAAAGTTCTTACAAGGAACTATAGATCAGTTAATACAGCCTGGCCAAGCTGAAAAAATTAATGGATATGTTGGTCGTAAAACAGCAAAGGCTTATAAAACTGGTGACAACTATATAGGTGATGTTTCGTCAAACAGAGAAAATTACCAATTAGAACCAGCTGCTGTTATTAAAGATGATTTAGATAATGTAACTTTTTATAAAGATTATAATGATTATATTGGCATGTTAGGATTTCTTGGCGCCAATACAGCTAACGAGAGCAGACTTAATAGTAGCGATTATTATCCATGGAACCCTAATATTGATTGGGATAAATTTACAAACTTCCGCGAATATTATTGGGAACCAAATGGTCCACTAAGTGTTGATGTGCGCGGACAGTCGCAAACAGTAATCAGTACATACACTGTAACTCTCGAAGATCAAGGCGATAATATAGCATATGTTTTTAATGACGGGCTTACTAGAAATCCGTCATTAAAATTATATCGTGGACAAACATATCGTTTTGAAATTGATACACCCGGACACCCAATGGCAATTGCTATTAGTAGAACATTTACTCCTGGCTCTTCTATTATAACTGCTGGTTCAGCAGGACTAAGAGATAATGGATTATTTGATGCTACCTTGTATGATAGCAATGGCTCGTCATATGACGTAGGTGAATTTATAGTATTACCACAAAGCGGAAGTGTGTCATTTGAAGCAGATGATAATGTTTCAACATTATATCCTGACGGCATCCGTAAAATAGGTGAAGAAGGTGAAGAAGTAGCAATTGCTTATATTGAAAAGGGTATTATCGAGTTTACTATTCCTATAAATGCTCCTAATAATCTTTACTACATCAGTAAAAATTCAATTGACACTAGCGGTCATATAAAATTATATGATATTGAAGAAAATACTAAACTTGATGTTGCTGCTGATATTTTAGGTAAAAAAGATTACACTAGTGCTAACGGAGTAATATTTTCAAATGGTATGAAAATAAAATTTCAAGGCAATGTTTTGCCTACAACGTATGCACAGGATCAGTGGTATGTCGAAGGTGTTGGTGATAAAATTGTTTTAATAAACGAAAAAGACTTAATTATTCCAGCAGCATATAGTGAAAACATACTTATTCCGTTTGATAGCGATCAGTTCGATAATTTACCTTTTGCAAACGCAAGCGCATCTGCACAAGATAAAGATTATTTAATAGTTAACCGAGCAAGTATAGATAAAAATCCGTGGTCTCGTTATAACAAATGGTTTCATAAAGATGTATTAATTAAAAGTTATGAATATAATAATTTAGATATTGACATTGACGAAACAGGTAGAGCAAAACGTCCTATTATTGAATTTGAAGCAGGATTAAAATTATTTAATTTTGGAGTTGAAGCAAAGACTGATATTGACCTAATTGATTTCTTCACAACAGATGTCTTTTCTACAATTGAAGGCGAGTTAGGATATAGTGTAGATGGTATTAATTTAGCAAATGGTATGAGAATACTATTTGCAGCAGATACTGATATCAGAGTTAACGGAAAAATATACGAAGTAAAATTTAGTACAATAAACAATGTTCGACAAATCAGTTTGGTAGAAACAGAAGATACTATTCCTGTAGATTTAGAAACTGTTTTTGTTAAACAAGGTAATAAATTTGGCGGCAAAACATTCCATTATTATTATAATAAATGGAAATCCGCACAAGAAAAAACAAAAGTTAATCAACCTCCGTTGTTTGATCTATGTTGTCCAAATGGCAATGCATATGGGGACTTAGACGTATTTAATTCTACTACGTTTAAAGGAACAAAAATATTTTCGTATAAAGAAGGTGACGGTAATAATGATGTTGAATTAGGATTTCCGCTATCATATAAGAAAATAGAAAATAGTGGAGATATTGTTTTTGAATTTAATTTGTTAAGTGATAAATTCAGTATACAAAACGATGACACTGTTATTGATATTACTACAGATACTGCAAATTTAAGAAAATATAAAAATAAAACTTTGTTTACATATGTTAATGGTTGGTCTAATACCCCAGTAGCAAGTAAACAATATGTAGTTAGACAATACACCGCAACTGATAACATAACTAATAATTTTGAAATTGACGTTTTTGATAAAGCAGGAAATTTAAATGATTTGCAAGTTATTGTACTTGTTAATAATAAATTACAGCTTCGATTAGCTAATTATGAAATTGATAGAATAAATGAATCTGCAATAGTTAGATTTTATAATGATATTAATATTGACGATGTAGTTACTATTAAAGCATATAGTAAATCTAGTAAAAACAGTAAAGGTTATTATGAACTTCCTATTAACTTAGAAAGAAATCCATTAAATCAAGACATGTCTGAATTTACTTTAGGCGAAGTTATTGATCATGTTGATAGTATGGTTGGAGAACTATCGAATTTTAAAGGAGTATTTCCGGGTTTAGGTAACTTACGTGACTTAGGAAATCTAGATAAATTTGGTAAAAGATTTGTTAAACACAAAAGTCCTTTGAATCTTTCATTGTACCATTTGTTAAACACAAAATACAATTTAACAAAGTCTCTTGATTATGCAAGCACTGAATATTCTAAATTTAAAAGAGTGTTTTTAGAAACTGCTGAATCTTTAGGATTTGACGGTGAAACTAAACAACATGTTGACCTTATTTTAAAAGAAATTAATAAAGATAAAATTAAAACACAACCGTTTTACTTTTCTGACATGGTAGCACACGGGCCATCAAATCAGATAACATATACTGTTTTAGATTCTAGAATTAAAACTTATGCATTAACTGCGCCGTTTGATTTAGATAAGCTATCGTCTAATGCTGTTAGTGTATATTTAAATTCTAAACAATTGTCTTATAATTTAGACTACACGTTTGATGCAGATGGTTATGTAGTTATTGACTCAGATCAACAAGTAAACGATATAATCGACATTTACGAATATGAAAGTACAGACGGAACGTTTATTGCACCAACTCCTACTAAATTAGGAATATATCCAAAGTTTGCACCTGAACTTACAATTGACGACACGTATCAAACTGCTGAACCGATAGAATCTAAATCGTATAAAATATACGGAGAAGTTGAATCTGGATTTACTAATGCTGGTAATAGAGGATGGTTTTATCCGGTTTACAACACTATTAGTGCAGCTAATGCAGCCGATACTGCTAGCGGCGGCACAGGAACATCAAATGCGTACTTGTTTAAAGGTCTAAACATTACACTTTATATTCCTACAACCGGTAGCTCAATTGGAACTGTTGATAATGTAGAATATGATGCATATCCTACAGGTATTCCTTTTATTAGAGGACATGATGGTAGTTATATTAGAGCATACTTAGATTTTAGAGATGAACTATTACTAGATATTGAAAAACGAATCTTTAATAATATAAAAGTAAATTATGATAATAACCTTATTAATATTGATAAATTTGTAGGTGGAGATTTTAGAACTAACGAATTTACAAAAACAGAAGTTGACCGTAGTTTACTATCTAACTTTACACAGTGGTTAACATATGTAGACAATGATTATACTGATAATTATTTTTATGATAGATTAAATCCTTTTACGTTTAATTACTCATCTTCAGTAAATCCATTTGGTAAATCTCTTCCTGGTTTTTGGCGAGGCGTATATAAACGTGCCTTTGATACTGATAGGCCACATAGCCATCCTTGGGAAATACAAGGATTTAAAATTAAACCATTATGGTGGAATACAGTATACGGTCCAGCACCGTATACTAGGGACAATTTAATACTTTGGACTGATATTCAAGAAGGTAAGATAGCAGAACCTAACAATATTAGATATACCTTAGATTATGCAAGACCAGGTTTAGTAGGATTTATACCAGTTGATTCTGCAGGAAAATTAAAACATCCTCAAGAAAGTGGATATGTAAAACAGTTTATTATACGACAAAGTACAGGAAACTTTAGCTTTGGCGACGAAGCACCAGTTGAAACTGCATGGCGCAGAAGTTCTAACTATCCTTTTGCAATTGTTAAGAGCTTAATGCTTAATAAGCCGTCTAGTACAATCGGAGAAGCATTTGACGTATCTCGTATAACAACTAACTTAGCCGGACAGCAAGTATATTCTACAACCGGCAAATTTTTAACACTTCATAATATAGAATTTCCTAATACCTTTGCTGCTACTACTAGAGTAAATACTTCAGGATTTGTAAATTACATTTATAATCTAGTTGCTAGTAATGTGCTAACAGTTTATCAAGATTACCAAAATGAATTAAAAGCAATCAATAATCAGTTAGGATTTAAACTAGGCGGGTTTAGTGATAAACAAAAAATAAATTTAATTCTTGATAGTCGTAGCCCACAACAACTTTTATCCGAAGGCGGAATTTATATCCCGCAAGAAAACTATCAAGTATTTCTTAATAAGAGTTCACCACAAGCGTCAGCAGTGTACAGTGGTATAATTATTGAAAAAACAGCTGGCGGATTTGTTGTAAGAGGTTATAACAATCAAAATCCGTTCTTTGAGTATTACGCACCGATCACTTCTTCGAAAACAGTTCCAGTAACAGTTGGAGGAATAAGCGAAACAACTTCAAAATGGAATTCGTCTACTATATTTTATAAAGATACTATTATAGAAAATAACAATATATACTATAGAGTTACAAAAACATTTACATCTGCTGCTTCATTTAGTACAGACAATCTTGCAAAACTTCCTGAATTACCGATTGTCGGCGGAAAAACTGCATTATTTAAACGTAATTTTGACCAAACAATAACTGACTCATTACCATACGGATCAACACTTAAGACCTCACAAGATGTAGTTGACTTTTTGTTAGGATACGGTCAGAGATTAAATGATTTAGGTTTTGATTTTAATTTTGTTGAGTTAGACGGAACAGTTAATAATTGGGATCAAAGTGCTAGAGAATTTTTATTCTGGACAACACAAGGCTGGACTACAGGCACAGTTATAACAATATCACCAGCTGCTAATAAATTTAATTTTAGTAAAGAATATTTTGTTGTAGACGATATTAACGATCCGTTCTACACTTATAGTATATTACAAGCAAACGGAGAACCGTTAAATAGCGAATTCAATAGTCTATTGAGAGATAAAAATAGTTTTGGTATAGAAACCGTAAACACTGAAGAAGGATTATATAGTGCTGCACTACCATTAGTACAAAGAGAACATGTAGTATTAATTGATAACAAGACAGTGTTTAATGACATTGTATTTGAACCTAGTTCTGGATATAGACAAGAGCGTATTAAAGTTAGTGGCTACCGTGCAGCAGATTGGTCTGGTGGATTAAATATTCCAGGATTTGTGTACGACGATGCTAAAGTTGTAGATTGGGCTCAATGGAAAGATTTTGGAATTGGTAGTCTTGTTAAATATAAACAATTTTATTATGTTGCAACTGAAAATATTCCAGGTACAACAGATTTTGAAACTGCTAAATGGTTTAGACTTAATGAAAAACCAGAACCGGAATTAATTACAAATTTTGATTATAGAACAAATCAATTTACTGACTTTTACAGTTTAGATACCCAAGGTTTTGATCCCGAGTTGCAAAAAATGGCAAAACATTTTACAGGATTTCAAAAAAGACAGTATCTTGCTAATATTATTCCTGACGATGTAAGTCAATATAAGTTTTATCAAGGATTTATACAAGATAAAGGCACAAAAAATGCATTATCAAAAATGTTTAGTGCATTAGGCAGTGCTGGAAAAGATACACTAGAGTTTTACGAAGAGTGGGCATTACAAGTTGGTCGTTTTGGAGCAACTAACGATGTTGAACAGGTTGAATTTAATCTTAAAGAAAGTAAAGTTCAGGAATCACCGCAAGCAATTGAATTAGTTACTAGTTTACCAGCAACTAATTTTGACAAACATTATAGAATTTTAGAACACGAAGTATATGACAAGCCTTTAGACTACAACCATGCACCGTTCCCAACTAAAGAAGTTAAAAATGAAGTAATTAAGACTGGCGGATTTGTAAGAGAAGAAGATGTCTCATTTGTAGCTAGTTCTAGTAACGAATTACCATTGGGTAATGTTAATTTACTAGGCCTTGGTGATTATATTTGGGTAACAGAGCTAGGTGAAAACCCATGGAATGTGTACCAACACATTAGTCTCGAAACATCTGTAACTGTATTAGAAAATAAAAATCAAAGATCTGATATTACAGGAGATCCTTTGATAGAGTTGACAGTAAATCGTTGGGCAGGTGGCTTAGTAAAGCCGCTTGATATTATTGGTATACGTGCTGCTGAAGAATTTAATCTAGAAGGACTATATGTTGTTGAAAGTGTTATTCTTAATAAAATTACCATTAGACTATCTACAGACACAACTCCTGATTCGTTTATAGGAAAAGACTTTTTATTAACTAAATTACGTTCGGTACGTGTAGCAACAGTCGAAGAAGCAAATTTATTAGCACAAGATAAATTGTATCAAGGACAAAGATTTTGGATTGAAAATTATAATGATGATTGGACAGTTTTAGAAAATAAAAGTGTATATAAAAGAAATCAAACTATAGTTAATAACGAGATATTTACCGGAGAACTACAAGAGTTTTCAGAGAGCATGTCAGTTACTAGTGATAATAGAAACTTCTTTGTATCTTCAGCTAGTAATGGTAACGGTAAAATCAATTATTATAGAAGAACTAATGAATCGTCAGAATTAGCAATTGATCAAGAAATATTTCCACCAGATACTATACTGCCATGGAAACCAAATACTATATTCTATAAAGGTGATAACGTAGTTTATGACCTTGATAGTTCTAGAACTTATTATACTACTTCTATAACGCACACTAGTTCAGCACAGTTTGATGACACTGAAATTTCAACATATTGGATAGTTATTGATTCTCCAGCTACATTGTATGATCCGGCCAATAGTAACTTTGGCGAAAGCATTGATGTTTCGCCCGATGGTGAATATTTAGTAGTAGGCATTCCTAAAGCAAGTAACGTAAAAACTAAATTTACTGGAGATTTCAGTTCTCAACAAAATTATACAAAAGGACAAATTGTAAAATACAAAGAAAGTTTATGGAAAGCAAATAGAGAAATTCTTCCTGCTATTGAAGCAGAATCGTTTTCAAGTTTTGATTCTTATATTAATATATCTGAGCAATCAGATTCTGATTCAACATCATTAACATTATTAGTCGCAGGCGATCCTGGATTGCCTAACAATGTTGTAGATCACTTTTTAGTAAAAGCTCCTAAGGATATGTATAACGGAACTTCAGGAACTTTAGACGATATCCTTGGTGATAGAGTAAGTTTATATTGGAACAAACGCAGCTTTGCGTATCCAACACTAGATATATATCTTCCGTTTGATAACGTTATACCAGAAATATCCAGTACATTTTTATCCACTGAACATATTATACAACAAAAAATAGATCATATTTTCTTTATTGAAACTTATGTAACATTGCCAACTAAAGGCGAAATTGTACAAACTGACACTGGTTCTGCAGAAGTATATTATGTGTCTACATTTAGAGATAGTGCAGTTGTTTATCTAATAAACACTAATGGTGTGTTTACTATATTAGGTGAACTATTTAATAATAGAAATGACTTTGTAGGATTTTATTCAGAAGCAGATACGTATAATACTAGTGAAGGTGTTTCCGGATACTGGCTGTTTAAAACATATGAAATAGGTCAAGATCCAACTCCACAATCGGCAGAGGTTATTTCGGGCAATACGTTTACATATTCTAACAACAGCAAATATTATGATGTTGGTAGAGGATTAGTATACTCTGATATTCGTAAAAGAGAAGATGTTGAGCAACAACAATTACTAAATGCATATAGCAATATTCAAGATACGATCAGCGATATCGGCGCATACGTTACTAATAAAAATCAAGTAAGTTTTATAAACCATTTATCTTATACAGGCGACAATGGAGGAATTGAAGTTGCTATACCAAGTAGTAGATATGTAATTCGTACATCAAAAGATTATTCAAATATAATATATCCTAGATTTTTAGAAAATGGTCCAAATTCTGCTACACCAACAAAAATTAATATTAAGTATTTTGATAATAAAGAATTTGATATAGCTCAAACTGGCTTCGCTGCTAGTCTTATTACAGGTACTGATATTGTTGTACAAGACATATGGGACGGATACATTGATTTTGATTTTACTGAATTTGATTTCCAAGGTAACGTATTTGAACCAGTAATTGGTGATATTTTAGTTGATGTACAGATTCCTAGAGATGGACAAGGGGGACTTGCTAGAACTAGTACAATTACAAGTGCTGCTGAAGTAATGTTTTATCAAAGAAACTTTAATAAAGTTCGAGTGTATGTTAATGTACTAACACAAGCACAATTTGAAGAAAAAGAACCAACTGATAGATTAGATATAACAGTTGGCGGATCTTTTGAACAATTAACTAATATTGGTAAATTTGAAATTAGAAGATTGTCACGATCTAATACAGATCCTGATCAAGACATTGGTACAATTTTAGACATTAATAATGATATTGTTCTAGGAACAAATTTAATTGGTAAACTAATTGTTGTAGATACTGGAACTACGTTCTCAGATTCATTAACTTGGGATAATGTTGTTCCAATTACTGATCAAGAATACTATTTTTATAATGAAGATATCATTACTGGTATATCTAGAGCTGCTAATCCGCCGTATACTACAAACAAAGATTACACTCAAATTTATAATATTCCGGCAGATAAAACTGGTACACCAGGATCGCTAAATCAAGGTGCTGTATCAATTTATAGGAAAGACTTTAACGGAGTTTATCAGTATCAATTAACATTAGTTTCAGAATATGCACAAGCAGATAAAAGATTTGGTTCGCAAGTTAAAATAAATCAAACTGGTAACGATTATACTTTAATGGTGTCCAATAAACCTACAGGCTCTGCAAGAGATACAAATTTAGAATGGAGACAAAATCCGGGCGCTATTGAAATATATAAACATGGCGTACCTTCTAGCAGTTCTTTGAAAGGATTACACAAACTTAGTACATCTTATGAAATTGGTGATGTTGTAATATGGAAAGATAATTATTATATTGCACGTAAAGTAGTTCCGGTTACGCAAAACAATATTAGTGATACTGTATATTGGACCAATATCAGTTGGAAGAGAGCTAAAGACGAAAACTTTAGAGGTACATTTGATAATTCTATTAGCTATAGAATGGGTGATATTGTAAATTATCTTGATATAATTTATGAAGCAACTACAAACATATCAAAAGGCTCAGAGATTCCGTCTAGTTTAAATACGTCTTGGGAAGTAGTTAATGGTAAGATTGATTATTTAGGATTGTTACCAAATCTAACACTAGATACATATTATAATGAACTATCATATGATCCTGCAACAAATATATCACAGTTTGCTGAAAATTTTGATTTAAGTGATGATGCGCAAGTATTAGTAGTAACAACTAAATTAGAATTATCGGATAGTTCTTACCAAAAGCAATTAGCAATTTATAGACTTGATAATAAGAAGTATGTACTAAGTCAAGTAATTGATGCTCCTGAGTCAAGTTTTGAATTACAAGATCACGATGATAATGCTGCTACACCGAATATTTTGATAGACAAGAACCGCTGGGCAGATACAGTTGTATTAAATCCAGAAGGAAATAAAATAGCAGTAAGTGTTCCGTTAGATGATCAAATTAGTAAAGATCAAGGCGCTGTTTGGATTTATAACTATAATTCAACAACAGAAAAATTTGGAACAGTTGATGTAGTTAATAGTAATACAATAACTACACCAAATACTGTAATTACATCTCCAAATAACGAACAAATTGAAAAATTTGGATACTCTATTGCATTTGGCAACGAAGGTTTAGTGATATCGAGTCAAAACGGCGACCAGATTATACCAACAAGATTTGACACGTACACTAAACTATTATCAGATCAATCTTATGTTTTAGATACTGCATCAGACGAACGTGCTGAAACTACATTTGACAATAAGTTTACTTCGTTTAATAATATAAAAATAGATAAAGGTACAATATATGTATATGAAAATGTACAAGACACATTAATCTATTCTGAACAGTTATTATTTAAAGATGCGCAAATTGATTTTGGTAAAAATTTATTAATTAACGATAACCATATCTATACAGGAATTCCAAATTTTGCTAGTAGCGATTATAAAGGTGCAGTTTTAGATTATCGTAAAACAAAAAATAAAAAATCATGGAATTCACTAAGATATAGTGTAACGCCTGTTGATGTTTCTAAAATACAAGGGGTATTTTTATATAACAAGCGAACTAATCAAATAGTTTCTTATATAGATTACATTGATCCTGTACAAGGAAAAATTGCAGGAGTAGCAGATCAAGAAATTACATTTAAAACGCCACAAGATCCTGCATCATATAATGTAGGCCAGTTAGATGATATAACAGTTTCTCCATCAACACATTGGGGTAAGTCGCATGTTGGTCAAATTTGGTGGAATATTAATAATGCTAGATTTAGCAATGTTTACCAAGGATCTACAACATTCCAAAGTAATGGATGGAATACATTATTACCAGGTGCGTCGATTGATATATACGAATGGGTAGAAAGTGATTATTTACCAAGTCAATGGAATCAACTAGCTGACACTGATAACGGCATTGCTTTGGGTATAAGTGGCATAGCATTATACGGTGATACAAAATATAGTGCTAAATTATCTTACGATGACATAAGTCAAACCTTTGATACAAAGTATTATTTCTGGGTTGAAAATAAACTTACTATTCCTGTAGCTAAAAATCGTAAAATTAATTGCGCTAATATTCGTAATTTAATACAATCACCGAGAGAAAACGGATATAGATATATTAGTTTTATTAGTAAAGATAAGATAGTATTAAATAATTTTGATAACTTAATTACATCAGACGATTTAGTATTAAATATTCGATATTCAACAGGGCCAAATAATTCTCAAAACGAGCATGCCCAATATCAGTTAATATCAGATAGTTTACCTACAAGTAAGCCTAATTACGATATCGAGCGTAAGTGGTTTGATAGTTTAATTGGATTTGACAGCAATAACAGAATTGTACCAGATCCTAAAATTCCTGTAGCCAAGCGCCAAGGTATACAAAATCGCCCAAGACAAGGAATGTTTGTTAACAGAGTCGAAGCATTAAAACAAACTATCGAAAGAGTAAATTCGGTATTATTAAATACATTGATTGTTGACGAATATAATATTAATTCTCTTTTATTAAAAGATGAACTACCTACTGCTATAAGCAATCTTTATGATCTAAAGATTGATACTTTTGAAGAACTTGAATTTATTAGCACAAACAAACTAACACCAGCAGTATTAACTCCAATAGTAGTTAATGGTAGAGTTATTCGTGTTGCAATAACTAATCCGGGTAGAGGTTATAAAATTGCTCCTTCGTATCAATTTGAAGGTACAGGTAACGGAGCAACTTTAGGTATTACTATAAATAATCTTGGACAAATTGATAATGTAGAAGTATTAACACAAGGTAATGATTATACTGACACAACAATATTAAATGTTAGAAAATTCACAGTATTAGTAGAATCGGATAGTACTTCATTTAACAAATGGTCATTATATAACTGGAACGTAGCATCTAACTCTTGGTTTAGAACATCAGTACAGGATTACAATGTATCAAATTATTGGAATTATATTGACTGGTACTCTACTGGTTATAATCAGTTTACTGAAGTTAATTATACTGTTAATAATTCTTATGAACTTAGTACAATCGACGACATCGTTGGCAATACTGTTAAAATTAACAATGTTGGTACAGGCGGCTGGCTACTATTAGAAAAAGAATCTAATCAAAATACAGAAGATTATACAATAAACTATAAAACCATTGGTAGACAAAACGGCTCTATCCAGTTTAACGATAGTTTATATGATTATGCTAAAAACACAACAGGATACGATAACAACAGTTTTGATAGTGTATTTTATGACAATAACCCTGTAAAAGAATTGAGAATAATCTTTGAAGCATTAAGAGATAATATATTTATTGGAGACTTAGAATTAGAGTATAATCAGCTATTTTTTGCAACATTACGATATATTCTTTCAGAACAGCCTAATGTTGACTGGATGTTTAAAACAAGCTTTATATCTGCAACACACAAATTAGGTAATCTTTCACAAGATACTACATTTAAATATAGTAACTTGTCAGATTTTGAAAGTTATGTTAATGAAGTTAAGCCTTACAGTACTAAGGTAAGACAATTTATTGATAGTTATCAAAGTTTAGACAATACATCTAGTAGTGTTACTGACTTTGATCTTGCACCTTATTACAATAATATAACAGGAACAATAACACCGAGTGTTGCTAATATTGATAGTAATGTTATTGTAGGCGCAGATGATAACACTACAATATATCCTAGAAAACATTGGTTAGACAATCTAGGTTACAAAATTGTTGAAGTTAAAATCAGTGATCTAGGAAGCGGATACACATTTGTTCCAACTGTGAGATTTGAAGGCGGTGGCGGAATCGGAGCAACAGCTAAAGCTGTCTTAGCATATGGTAAGATAACAAAAATCATTGTTACTAATTCAGGAACTGGATATGTTACTGCTCCGTTAGTAATAATCGAAGGCCCCCAAAATGAGATATCTACGCTAGCCAAAGCTACTGCAATACTTGGTAATGGACTTGTACGCAATCCTCATATAAGAGTTAAATTTGACAGATTAAGTGGACAATATGTTTATGACAATATTGCAAAACAAATGTTGCATACCGGAACAGGCGATAACACAACCTTTGATCTTCCTTATCCAATGGATTTTGATAATTCTACTATACAGGTATTAGTTGATAATATTGAACAATTGCGTAGTAAGTATACATATACTAATTTTGAAGATAATACATCAACCTATACAAGAGAAAAAGGAAGAATTGTATTTGCAAAACCGCCTAAATTAAATGCTGTAATTGAAGTTAAATATCAATTACCGTTAAGTATGCTTAGTGCTGAAGATAGAATTTTACATTCTTACTATCCTAACTCAGAGATGTATAGTAAAGATCTAAATCAGCTAATGACAGGCATTGATTATGGCGGTGTTGAAGTACGCAGTTTTGATTTCCAAGGAGTATCGGGTTGGGATACAAAAGGTTGGTTTATTGATCAATGGGATCAATTTGATAACACATACGAAGACCAAGTATTTACAGCAGATGGCTCTACAATTGCAGTACAATTAACTACTCCATTAGAAAGTGGCACTGTTTATAACCTTTATAAGAACAATGTTCGAATCGATGATCCTAACTTTAGTTTAGGAACTGCAACTAATGTAAATGCTATTACAAATAGCATCACAGGTGACGGAACAACTGACATAATTTATGTGCAAGATTTAGGAATAAGCATAGTCGATGGTGACATATTTGTTGTAAGAAAATCAACAAGTGACGGAAGTGTGATACCGGACCCAGCGGGTTATGATACTGCACTTTCCGGCGGCGATCTTTTGTACACTACTGCTTCGGGTACAGCGGCAGAAGATATAATTACCGATGGTGACGGATTTATATCCGAAGCAGCAATGGCAGGACCTGAAGAACTTGTACCTGGACAAATATTTGATACATTAGATATTAAAGTATACACTAGAGATTCAGATGGCCAAGGAAAAATTGATAGTCAAAGTTATTACATAGATACATCTGTTACAACATATGACTTGAATATTACTCCTAGTAATATAGATTCTATTATTGTTAAAATTAACAATACTATACTTTCAAGAGAGTCTGGCAATTACACTATTGATTGGAAAAATAGTACAGTAACTATTAATAGTAATATCAGCAGTTATGTTGATGGAGCAATTCTTAGTATTGTAACAGTATCACAAGCTGGACAAAATATTTTAGATTACGGTGAATATAATGCAGACGGTTCAACTACTTCGTTTGAAACTAGAGTAAGATTTCAAACTGACTTAGATATGTTTGTTAGTGTTAATGGTATAAGACAAACAGTAGCATTTAATGAATCAGAAGTAACTGGTAATGCTGTATTTACGTTTGACTCTGCACCAACAGAAGGAGATTTAGTTTACTATGCATTATTTGATAGTACAATACAAGTAAATTATAGCCAAATGAAAAAGGATAGGTTTGCAGGCACCGGGTCAAAAGTTGATTTTGTATTATCGTCAGCACCTTTCTATACTGTACCTACACAGCATAACTTGATTGTAAAAGTTGGAAATAATATTCTAAGTCCAGGCTATAATATACAATATACAATTCCTGCAACTAACCAACGTGAATATGCATTAGAAACATTTCAACAACCACAAGGCTCTCTACTTACTAACGATATAAAAGTGTTCTTAAACGGAGAAGAAATTTTTACACCAGTTAGTTGGAGATTTGATATTGCTAATAGTAGTATTATACTAAATGATAATGTAGGTTTTGAAGGCGATATAGTTGAAATTTATGTAATTACAGATGGCCAGTATACATTAACATCACCGAATACTGTAACATTAAACACAGCACCCGGTGGTTTTGCAATAGTTGAAATATTCCAATTTAGTAATCATGATTTGCTAGGTATAGAGCGTATTAATTATGATGTTGTATCAAGAGTAACATTACAGTTAGAAAATGCAGATTATAATACTTACAATAGATTATCAGTAGGCGAAATTAAATTAAGAAAGCCGGCGGTTGATGCAAAATATGCTTGGGTTGTTAAAAACGGAGAATTATTAACTCCTGATACTGACTATGTATTAACAAATAATAATACTACAGTTCAGTTAGCAACAACACCTGAAAAATATGATTTAATTGACATAGTTCATTTTACTGCTAATGTAAGTACTTCGAAGTTTGCATATAGACAATTCAAAGATATATTAAATAGAACTCATTACAAGAGGCTTGATGCGTCAGTAACAACATTAGAAGAACCACTAAACTACTACGATTTACGAATCACAGTAAAGGATGCCGGTTCACTAAGTGAGCCAAACAAGGGACAGAATTTACCTGGCGTAATTTTCATAAATGGCGAACGTATTGAATATTTTGTTAAAGAAGGTAATCTGTTACGTCAACTTCGTAGAGGAACATTAGGAACAGGTGTTAAGGATTTACATGCTGCTGAGTCAAAAGTATTTGATCAGAATATAAGTAAAACTATTCCGTATATTGACAATAACATTATTCAAGATATTACAGCAGATGGCACTACAGCATTATTTGATGTAAGCTCTGTAACTGGTTCTATAAATGAATTAGAAGTTTTTGTTGGCGGAGTGCGTATGCGCAAGAATAGTATTAGTTCATTTTTGCCAGTATTTGAACAAGATAGCCCAGAAGGCGATTATGAAACCCCAGCAGACGTAACATTTAATGTACAAGCACAACAAATAGACTTAACACAAGTACCGACTGAAGGAACACGGGTTACTATTATTAAGAAACAAGGCAAAATTTGGAATGAAGGTATCAATTCTTTAGGAGAGTCTAATAATAGTATTGCAAGATTCTTACGTGCCGGAACATCGGAGCTACCTGAATAAATACAGTATAGGAAAAATAAATGAGCGATAATATGCAAGACACAAACGGAGTATTAGTTCAGGGACACATTAAAATATTTGACCCTGAATCACAAAAGGTATACATTGACAAGCGCAATGCAATTCACTATGAAAATATGAGTATTGCACTTGCTGAAAGTTTGAGTAATGCCGGACAGGGGTTTATATACGAAATGAGCTTTGGTAATGGCGGAACAAGCGTTGATCCTACTGGCATTATTACGTACCTAACACCCAACAGCACAGGCACTAATGCAACACTATACAACCAAACATATACAAAGGTTGTAGACGAAAGAAGTGTTAACAATACAGACCCAGTTAGGAATAAAACTGAAATCCGTCATTTAAGCGGAACTAACTACACTGATATTGTAGTTAGCTGTTTGCTAGATTACGGCGAACCAAACGGTCAAGATGCGTTTGATACAGCTTCGTCACAAACAAATAACTATGTATTTGACGAACTTGGTCTGCGCAGTTATAGTTCAACAGGCACTGGAAGATTAATTACTCATGTAATTTTTCACCCAGTACAAAAATCACTCAACCGTTTAATACAAATTGATTATACTGTTAGAGTTCAGAGTTTAGCAGGATAAGGAATAGATAATGGCATATACAATATCGTACACTGATTCCGTTAATAAGGGAACTATTGTAGTTGAAGACAACACATTAAATCAAGAAACTTCGTTATCATATCCAGGTAAAAATTATACTGGTTACGGGACAGCAGTAAATGAAAACTTTTTACATTTACTAGAAAATTTTGCAAGTAGTTCATCGCCCACTCGTCCAGTTGAAGGACAACTATGGTACGATACATCAACTGGAGTTGATCAACTTAAAATATACGACGGTACTACTTGGATTGCAGCTAGTGGAGTTAAAAAAGCAACCAACCAACCAGCAGTTGCAAATTCTAGTTCAGGAGACTTGTGGGTTAATACTGAAACACAGCAACTTTATTTGTTTACTGGAGCAGCATGGATATTAGTTGGGCCAGATTTTAGTGACGGACTACTTACAGGAGCACAAGCTGAATCAATTATTGGGTCTGATGACGTAACTTATAGTGTTTTATCTATAAAAATTAAAAATCAAACTGGTATAATAATTAGTTCGCAGGCATTTACTCCAAAAACTACTATTACAGGATTTCAAGGCGGAATTAATGCTGGTATGAATCTTAGTGCATCGGCACTAGTAGGTACATCAGTATTAAAATACTACGGAGTTTCAGAAAAAGCTGAAAATCTTGTAGTTAACAATACTATTGTTCCTGCTACAAATTTTTTAAGAAGCGATGCAGAATCTAGTTCTAACTTCCAACTTAATATTAAAAACGATCAAGGCATTGTTGTAGGTACTAGTGGACAGTTAGGAATACAAATAGAAAATCAAAGTACCGTATTTCGACAAAATAGTGATACGTCTAATATAGATTTTAGAATGCTTAATAGCACATCTTATGATACAATACTAAGACTAGATGCTAGAGGCTTTATCGGCGTTAATAATACAGCACCTGAATCGGCACTAGATATTAAAGGAAGTGTTAAAGTAAATCAAGCATTAGGTGATCCGACATCAGGAAAAATATTAATCGATACTACTTATAATAGTACTGATCTTCTTTCAGGCACGTTTGTAACTAAGGGCGGAATTGCAGTAGCGAAAGATATACAAGCCGGCGGAAACATAATTTTAGGCGGCAATGATGATAATAATGAAGCAACTGCTGGATATATATCTAGTGGTAATATATCACCTACAACTACAGGTAGATGGGATATTGGATCAGCTGTATTAAAATATGATAATGTTTATGCTAATACGTATTTTGGTAATTTACAAGGTAATGTAAGCGGAACAGTCAGCGGCAGAGCAGGATCTGCAGATAGAATTGCAAGTGCTACTACGTTTGGAATAACTGGTGATGTAACTGACAATAGTTTTGAATATGACGGCCAAGTTGGCGGCACTACAAAAACATTTAATGTACGTATTGCTAATAGTTTTATATCAAACAAGACAACTTTGCCCTTTTCAGATAACGAAGATGAAATATTGCTTAACAAATTTAGTTCATCGGGCGGATTTGACTCGGGTGTTTATAAAGTAAAGAAAAGTACTTTTTTAAGTACAATTCCTTTAGTCCCTGCAGGCGGCCTTATGCCATTTGCAGGAAGTGTGCTACCGTCAGGTTGGTTATTTTGTGATGGATCTATTGTTAATATTTCTGATTACAGCATATTGTTTACAGCTATTGGGTATGCATTTAAAGATAGATCTTTATTATTACAAAATGGTGCAACAACATTTGGCTTGCCGGACTTTAGAGGTAGATTTGCTTTAGGCCTTGATAATATGAATGGTGCACCAGCGGGCAGAGTTACAAACGCTGCTGCCGGAGCTGTTGGCGGAAACGCTGGAACCGAAGCAGTGCGTGTTAGAGATGTTAATTTACCAGAACACGACCATAATTTAGAAGGCCCGAGCGGAAATCAATATTATGCATTACGGGAAGCAGCGGGAGAACCTTCTGATAATAACGCAATTAAATTAACAGTTGAGCCTGGTCTCGGCGGCACTCAAGGTTTAGCATCAAGCGGTGGCATTGCTGGCGGTGGAGCAACAGGTAGCGGAGATTTTACAAATATTGGTACAGAAGAAGTACCAGAACTTGTAGGTGCGCCACTGGATACTATGAATCCATACTTAGCTGTTAATTATATAATCTATACTGGAAATTAAAATGAGTTATCAACTAAACAAGACAGACGGCACAATATTAACAGACTTAATTGATGGCCAAATAGATACTACTAGTACTAACCTTGTACTTGTTGGTAGAAACTATACAGGGTACGGTGAATACTTTAATGAAAATTTTATTAAATTATTAGAAAATTTTTCCAATACATCATCACCTAGTAATCCGTTAACTGGACAAACTTGGTGGGATAATAGCGATAAGCGATTAAAAGTGTATGACGGAATACAATGGAAAGCAAGTGGCGGACCATTTGTACAAACTACTCGACCACAAATGGTTGCTGGTGATTTATGGATAGATAGTTTAAACAATCAAGTATATGCATACGATGGCAGCGATCTTATTTTAATGGGTCCGTCATATACTCTAACACAGGGCGAAACTGGATACAGAGTAGAAAGTATACTTGATGCCCAGAGCCGTTCTAGAACAGTTGCAAGTTTATATGTCGGCGGTACATTAACAGCAGTAGTTAGTGCAATAGAATTTACACCAGTGTACAGTCAACAAATAGACGGACTAGTTACAGCAACTAATCCAACTGGTATAATATATCAAGGATTTAATATTATTGACACTGATAATTTTAAATTTAGAGGTATTGCAGATTCTGCTAATGCACTTGTTACAGCAGGAGGCGTAGTTAGAACTGCTGACAGTTTCCTTCCGTCAACTGCTAATGGATTAACAACAGGCACATTAACAATTTCAAACTCAGGTGGATTAACTGTTGGTTCTTCACAGAATCACGTACAAAAAATTGTAGGTCCTAGATATTATTTAGAAAACCAAATTACCGACGAAGATATGAGTATGCGTGTTAAGTCAAGCTCATTTGGATCAATTACAGTAGATGCAATTTACGTAGATGCAAGTACTGCAAGAGTTGGAATATTTAATAGAACACCAGCCGGCGAATTTAGACTACCTGATTATACATTAGATGTAGATGGTGATTTACGAGTAACTGGTAATCTTTTAATCGAAGGAACGACAACTAGTATTGATGTTGCTACACTAAGAATTGAAGATAAAAATATTGAAATTGCTAAAGCATCTGATAGCACAACATTAACTGGATTAAATGCAGATAACGCAGGTCTTATATTAGATACTTCAGATGTTGGGCAAAAATTATGGACCTGGAAGCAATTAGAAGATGCATGGACAACTAATGTTAATTTAGATCTAAGTGACAATACTAAGGCAATAAAAATTGGCGGAGAAAACAAATTAACAAATACAAGTTTAGTTAATATTCAAAAAGCCCCGCAATTAGACGAAATTGGAAACTTAATTAATTTAGATATTGATGATATAAACATAAATGGCGCTACAATAACAGCATCACCAAGTATTGGTTCTTTTGCAGTAGTTTCTAATAACGGAATTAATATTACAGCGGCCGGCGACATTGCAATACAAGATAATCAAAAAATTACAGGATTAGCTAATCCTACAGAAGATCAAGATGCTGCAACAAAGGCATACACCGATCAACAAATATCAACTGAAGTTATAGTATTTTCACTAGACGTTACTGGATTAGGAGTAGACTCGACATTAGAAGCAAATGTTGCAACAATTATAAATTCAATGTATCCAGCAGACATACTTAATACTGGCAAGACTGCAAAAATACATACAACATCATATGCAGGAGCAACGGTAACTGGTATTAATGTTACTGTATCAGAAAGTCCTGACACAAGTGGAGTACTAACTAAAAATACTGTTGCAGTTGATCAAGGCGGTGCGTCAAACGCTGGCCAAGCAATACAAGATCTTGATGCTTCAAACACAGCAAGCGGTAATGTTGTTCTTACTCCGTCAAGAACATTAATGACTTATACATCAATCGGTACAGCATGGACTCACACAAGTACAACTGAACCGTATTCATTTTAATTGAATAAATACTAATAATAGCACTAGGGGTTTACAAGCAATGGCTTATCAAATAGACAGATATAACAATACACTGTTAACAACAGTAGAAGATGGTACAGTTGATCAAACAACTGACCTTAAATTCATAGGTAAAAACTATGCAGGATACGGAGAAATTCAAAATGAAAATATGTTATTTTTACTTGAAAACTTCTCTGGCACTGTTGCGCCACCTCGGGCGCTAACTGGTCAACTTTGGTATGACTCTGCAAGCGCCAAACTAAAATTTTATGACGGAAATACATGGAAGGCATCAGGCGGAGCAACTGCAACTAGTACAACACCAACAGGTTCTTCAAATGGAGATTTTTGGTGGGATAGTGCAAACAACCAATTATATGTGTATAACGGAACAACTTTTGATCTCATAGGCCCGCAAAACTCAGGCGAAGGTCTAACACAAATGCAAAGTGTAGATCTAGTAGGACAAGATGGCAGTACTAATAGTGTTATTACTACAACCCTTAATGATGTAATTATATCTATTGCAAGTAATAGTCCTGCATTTGATATTGATGCTAGTAACACTATAGCAGGTTTTACTAAAATTATTAAAGGTTTAAATTTAATTAACACTCTAAGTACTGGTGTAAATCCTGGTATCACAACAAGTGAACATAGAATCAATGGAACTGCAACATCAGCAGAAAAAATTGTTGTTTATGACGCAAACGGTGCTATTGTTAAGGTTGTAGATGGATCTGAATTAGTTACAACAACTTCGGGTACAGCAAGCGTATTTAATGAAGAAACTAAATTTAAAAGTAATACAGGTATAAAAATTGGATCATCAGATCAACTATCTATAGGGTTTGATGCAAATACAAATGCCGGAGTGATAACTAACTCTAATGGTTCAAGTAGTAAGATATTATTGCAAACAACTAGTACATTAGGAGCAGTAACTACAATAGCTGACGTTAATATACTTGGTATTATGCCAGGTGCTGATAATGTATACGATATTGGATCATCCTCGCTACGCTGGAAAGAGATACATTCTACAAAATTTAAAGGTGTTGCTGATAAATCTGACAAATTAAAATATGGAACAGATTTATATGCAGTTGGAAGCCAATTATTGTCAAATGATACTGTTGCTGTTAGAACTGGTGACGGAAACATAGTTGCTAACTTATTTCAAGGTACAGCAACAAGTGCAAGATATGCTGACTTAGCAGAAAAGTATGCAACATCAGAAGAATTGCCAGCAGGCACAGCAGTTGCAGTAGGTGGCGAAGCAGAAGTGCAGCCAGCAAGTGCAAGTAGTCATTGTATTGGAGTTGTATCAACTGATCCAGCATACATGATGAACAGCGAAGCCGAAGGCCAATACATTGGACTTAAAGGGCGGTTGCCTGTAAGAGTTAAGGGTGCAGTTAGAAAAGGCGATGCAGTTTATGCAATGGCAGATGGCGTATGTACAACTATTTCAACAACAGCAATGGTAGGAATTGCGCTGGAAAGTAATAGCAATGAGGGCGAAAAGCTAGTAGAATGCGTACTTAAGGTATAAGGAACCCAAATGGCAAATATTACAGCAGCACGAATCAATAACCTACAAAACAGAATTTCATTAATTTATGGTCAAGGCGCAGGCCAAAGTGGTTACGGACAAACACTATCAAGTAGCCAAGTTAGTTCAGTCGAAGGCGAAGTTAGAGCAGCTGATCTTAATAACATATATGCAGATATTTTAAATGCTAGAGTACACCAGGTTGGTGTTGGTAATTTATCAATCGATACAGTAATAAGTGGATCAAATACCGTAGCAGAAGAAACAAGTGCATTTCTAAGCGATGACGGAATACTTACAGATGACCCTGATGGGTTTAAGAAAGGTATAGCTGACTACGAAGCATTAATGACTTTAATTGAAACTAATAAATTTATTGTATCACCGTCACAAGCAGAACAATCACTTAAATTAACTGATATACGATCAGCGTCATGGAACGGATTAATTTATCAAGTATTTACAGTAACATTTAATGATTCAGATCACAGACGTAACTTTTTTAATAGCGGCGGACAAATAAGAATAGCAGCAGCTAATTCTGCATCAAAAACACAAAAAGGACTTGATTGGGCGCAATTACTTGCTGAAGTTGGAACAATCTCATTTGGATATAACAACACTGTAGTAAACTCTACTCAAGTATCTTCTGTAGGCAATTATGACCTTACATCTGCGTATCAACAGATTTATTACAAAGCCGGTACTGGATATACAAGTGCTGTATACGAAAATAATACTTTTAAAATTAACGCTAGAGAGTTGACTGGTAGTAAAATTGAATTTAGAATTGAGTTTGATGATACTGTCTTTGATAACGTAGTTGACAATAATGTAGACGGAAGACTTGAAAGTAATGCACAATTATACATTGCTAAAGGAAACTATGTATCTGTTGAAGATCCTACATTTTCCATCACAACATCAGTATCAGGATTTGACTCTCCTGCAGAGATTAATAGTAGCCCAGAATATTCTATTGGAGTTGACTTAGCAAGGAATCAATATGAAATTCATAATGCAAATGCACAACAATATGCAAGTGTAGATTATGTTGTAAATGCAGTAAATGTCGATTACCCGATTACATTATACTGGGATACAGAAGCTGTTAGTGGCAATGTTACTGCGGCAGACTTTGATGACAACACTCTATCAGGAAGTATTACAATTACCGCAGCATATACACAAGCTGAACGAACTATTAATAGAACACTTTTAGCTGATAACTTTACTGAAGGTACTGAAAGTTTTAGATTAAGGTTATACACAGATGCGTCACTGTCAAGTTTTGTTGACTCGACCGGAGTTGTTACAATAGTAGATAATTCTGTAGGTGTTACACCTGCACCTACACCTACATATTCAATAACATCAGAATATTCGAGTGTAACAGAAGGAGAATCATCAACATATACTGTATCTACTAGTAATGTACCTAATGGTATATTATATTGGACAACTACAGGGGCGGGCATAACTGCTGGAGATTTTACTGACAATACACTTAGTGGAACTGTTGAAGTATTTGGCGGAACAGGTCAATTTATTCGTACTACTAGAGCAGATTTAGCAACTGAAGGAACAGAGGTTTTTGACATACAACTAAGAACAGGCTCAGTTAATGGCACAGTTGTGTTAACAGCAGGCAATGGTGCAGCAACGTATATATCAGATACTTCACTAACACCGCCGACAGCAACTTTCTTATCCAACAGCGGCACGTCAGTAGTTTCTACTACACCAGGAATATACAAATGGACTGCTCCGTCTCATATTGATAATGTAACTGTGCAAGCAATCGGCGCAGGTGGCTCGGGATATAGCAACGGCGGCGCAGGCGGCGGTGGCGGAGGCTATGCATCTAGTACAGTCTCAGTAAATCCAGGACAAACATATGACGTAGCAGTTGGTGCAAACGCAAGTAATTCAGCAGGCGGAAATACATATTTTAGAACATTAAACACTGTGTCGGGTAGAGGCGGAAGTCAAGGCTCTTTTGTGTCCAATAATACTACTTTATCACCAGGTGCAACCGGCGGAGGATTTGTTGGAACAACTGGTGGCAATGGCGGATCCGGCGGCGCTGGGTACTATACTTATGGTGGAGGCGGTGGAGGCGGCGTTGGAGGCTACGGCGGCACCGGAGGCACAGGAGGCAGCGGAGGCCGA
>Ga0115008_10000199_pt1 | contig 40783 bp, 38 predicted proteins | sample FraStrMetagenome_FD_87164 | JGI IMG/M metagenome (GOLD analysis project Ga0115008, IMG submission 87164) | Marine eukaryotic phytoplankton communities from Arctic Ocean - Fram Strait ARC3M Metagenome | ecosystem: Environmental > Aquatic > Marine > Oceanic | place: Fram Strait | collected... | reverse complement strand
TCAAAGACATTTAATTAAACTAAAAACAATGAAAAAAAAGAAGAAAGCAACACCTGTTGCAAAGATTAAATTTATGACTTAATTTTGACTATCTCTGGTGAACATTAGTTTGAAGACTTACAGAATACGGATGGAACAGAAGAAGAAATCATTGTCATTCCTTTGTAATTTATTGATCTGAATAAAGACACAGTATTCGAACACCAATCATTGTTTGAGATGTAGACGTTGTTTGTGGCTGAACAAAAAAATCAGATAGGTTTTAGTAAATGTGGTTGTAACCAACGTACAACAATTAACGCATCTTAAAAACAAGCAGCTCACCTGTTTTAAATTCAATGGTAACTTTGTTTTCTATGGCCTTGTTACGTGTTCCAATTTTATCTCCAAAGTTTAAGTCGTCATTTGTCAAGGGATATAATAAACCTTTTGTAGTAATACATGTAGCTTTTGGAAATGGAATTAGAGAAATGGTGCTGTTAACACAGTTGGACAATGTCAGTTTTTTTCCGCTAAAAAAGTAGCTTCCAGAATCATCAAAAAATGTAATTTCCAGTTTTTCTTTCCAGCGCAGTGCAGTATGTAAATTGCCTAAAAAATGATCTTGCTCTTTTCCACTTGCGCCAAAAACATCGATAGTAGAATAGTTTTTATCGTATATAATTTGAAGTATTTTATCAAAGTCTGTAAAGTCTTGATTGGGTGTATGAATGGTTTCTACCGTTGTTGGGATTTTTTCTAAGGAATCAAAATCACCACTTATAAAATCAGGTTTGATGTTGTTTTCTTTTAAATACTGATAGGCACCATCTGTTGCACAAACAAGATCGTAATCAGAGATTGTTGGCAAATTTTTAGGCTTTTCACCATTCAACAATAAAAAAACGCGTTTTGTTTTCATAAAAAGATCGTTAACAATATCAGCTTGGTTAGTTAAATTAGATGAATGCTATTGTTTTTTGATAAGTTTTAAGGTTTCGCCATTTGCCTTCAAAATATAAATCCCACTCGGTTGGTTGCTTAAATTGATCGTTGTCTTATTGCTTAATGTTTTTTGTTGGAACACAAGCTGGCCGTAAAGGTTGAATACTTTGCAGTTAATTTCTGAGGAGGTTTCACTAAAAACTTGAAACTGAGAAGAACTCGGATTTGGGAATACGTGAATAGAGTTTAATGCTTGAATAGCCGGTAGTCCAGCACTTGGATGAAATGTATAAAATTCATACTCGGCCCTTTCTGGAGAAAGGGAAATAGCATTGTCATTATGTGCTCGAATGTAAAACTTAATTTCTTCTCCACTTGCTAGATAAGGAAGTTCGACAGTATAAACTCCATCATTTGCAATCGCATCTCCAAGTGTCCCATCATCGTGCATTGGAAACGCGTTAAATTTTGAATTGTGCGGACTTATAGTAGCCATTAATTCTACTTGAGTCGGGTTTGATATCGTAGCCATTACAAAATTACCATTCAAAGAAACCTCACTTATAACAGGACTTATTTGTGTTAATTCGGAAAGGTTGGACAGGTATGAGTTACGTGCATTTATACTGGACATAATGCCTCCAAACCCCCAACTTTCCCAAATTGCGTTATCTACGTTTTCGTAGAATTGATTTGTGCTAAACAATTTGTGTTGGTCAGCGGTAACTGCTGATTCAGCAAGGGATTGAAGTTGATCCACTTGATTTAGAATAGTAGCAGTATCAGACATGGTTTCTGTAAAAACGGTTTTAAGGTGTGCGGTATAGATTTTTCGGTATAAGGGATGGTTTAACAGGTAGTCGAGAAGCGGTCGCTCGCCTACGGGGAATTGTGATCCGTAAGGATCGTAGTTGTATACAGGAGTAGGGTTCCAATAGCTCCATCCAAGAATAGCTCCTGTAAAGCTTTCGCTTAGATCCCAAGGAATCATCTGAAAAAGACCATCTTCTGTTTGATAGAGGTAATAGTTATGAATGTAATATCCGTTATAGGTATCGAGGTTTAATGTTGCTGTGTTCACTGCAAAAGCCCATAAAACACGGTCAATGTTTAAGATGTTGCCTAAGTTTGTGGGGTTAAATTTTAAGGTGAATAGAAGCTCTACCAATTGGTCCCACCCATATTCGGATTTTAGGTTGTAACTGTTAAAGTACGATGAGCTATCGAGTCCAAGCCAACCAAGGTTTGGTGGTGCTCCAGATGCCGGGTTAGGGCTTGGGTCACAAAACATGTTTATTGGGTCACACTTAAACAAGGCGCCGTTTTTTTCGCCAAAATGCTTTTCACAAAACTGTTTATTGATAGACTCTGTATTCACATAAAGGCCAAGGTAGTCTCCTTGTACGTGAAGTTTTAATACGTTCACCTCAGGGGTAGGCAGGTAATTCCTGTAAATTTTACTGGCTAAAAATTCTTTTGAAAAGGTTGGGTCAAGCCAAGCGTTAGCAAGCTTAATTTTCTTTTTTTCCATTAGTTTTTGACCAGAAACCCAGTAGTTCATATCCAGGTTATATGGAACCTTAGGGCTTAGGGCATCATTGGGCAAGCAAAAGGTTGAGTTTCCTTTGTACCGTACACCAACGCTGTCATATGTTGTTCCATTTAAACTAAGCGTAGCTGGAATTCGATAGGATGGATTATTAAAAAAAGAGTTAACCAGGGTGTCGTGGTAGTTCGTTTCATAGAAGTTTATGTGCAAATCTCTAATGGAGTCTTTGTCAAAAAGTCCGCCTTGCGCTTCGTACAAACTTTGAGGGTTGTAGATAATTTGGGTATTTGCAGAGAGCGAAATGGCCAAACAAAAGAAAATAACCTGCACTCTTAATAGCGCGTTAGAACAGATGTGGTTACGTAAAGTAGCTGTAAATGTATACATATCCACTAAAGTACATTATTTATGATTAATGGGTCCAATAACCTAGGTGTTGAGGAATAAATCGTAGTAGATAATTTCATTATCTTAGTGGTCATGATGAAAATAATTCGATTGATTCATCAACCGAAGCTGTCTTTAAACAGAAACGAAATGAAAATTATAGTCACATTATTTGTAGTGTTGTTTGCTTTTTACTCACATTCCCAAAAAGTTTTCTCTGTCGATTATGCAAGTCAGGCAGATGTTAAAATATTTGTTGTAGACTATGCAAGTCAAGCAGATCTAAAGGTGTTCAAAGTCGATTATTCGAGTCAAGCAGGTAAAAATGATGGCGCTTGGTTTTTTGTCGATTATGCAAGCCAGTCAGATAAAAAGATCTTTTTTGTGGACTACGCAAGCCAAGCTGATATTAAGGTATTTTTTGTCGATTATAAAAGTCAATGCGGTTGGACCCGCTCATCAAAAAAACAATTATTTTATTGATCACGTGTTAAGATTTTACATTAATCGATTCTATGAAATTATTCTTTACGGCTACTGTTATTTTAACACTCCAAGTCTGTTTTGGTCAAATTCCGAACGGGTACTATGATTCGGCTTTTGGACATAAAGGGGAGTCTCTTAAAACGCAATTAAACCTCATAATCAAAGACCATAAGGAGTTTCCATATACAAATAAACAAACAGATGTTTGGGACATCTTAAAGGACACAGACAGGGATACGCTAAACCCCAACAACGTTCTTCTGATTTACTCAGGTTGGTCTAGGAATGCCAATTTAGAATACAATTCGGGCAAAGGATGGTCAAGAGAGCATGTTTGGGCAAAATCTCATGGGGATTTTGGAACAACCAACGGAGCGGGGACAGATGTCCATGCCTTGCGTCCGTGTGATGTAAGTGTTAATAGTGCTAGAAATAGCCGTTGGTTTGCAGAATGTTCAACAGAATACGTGGACAAAGACGGATTAACGGGAAGCCATACAAGCACCTCGCTGTGGGTTTGGAAGCCCAATGAAAATGTTAAAGGGGATGTTGCCCGAATGATTTTTTATATGGCAACGCGTTACGAAGGTGAGGGGAAAGAGCCGGACTTAGAAGTCGTTGATTATATTCCTGCTAAAGATAGTAAGGAGCCCATTCATGCCAAACAATCAGACTTGATTCAATGGCATTTAGATGACCCTGTTGATAATTGGGAGCGAAATAGAAATAACATTATTTATACGAAGTATCAGAAAAATAGAAACCCATTTATTGATCACCCTGAGTATGTTCAGCGTATATGGGGTAATGGAAACTAAGTTGATTTTCAGGCACAAAAAAAAGTCGCAAAAGAGGTGTAAATTACTCCAGTTTCATATTAACTAAATTGTTTTATGAACTAATTTACGCCCCTGTAAATGCGACTTTTATAGGTTTAGTTTCTAATGAGAAACTGTATAGTTTTTTAGTTGATTAATGCAGCTTTAACGGTACTTGCAATTAATTTTCCATCGGCTTTTCCTGCTAATTTCCCTGACAACATACCCATTACTTTCCCCATGTCTTGAGGTCCAGATGCGCCTGTTGTAGCTATAGCAGCGTTAACTTCTTTTTTTATATCTTCTTCAGACATCATTTCAGGCATGTATGCATTAATAATGTCGGCTTCAAATTTTTCATCAGCTGCTAAGTCTTCACGCCCCTCCTTCATATAAAGGGTGTACGTTTCAGTACGTTGTTTATGAAGCTTCATTACAATTTTCATTGCGACAGCATCAGAAACTTCTCCTGTTCCAGCAGTTGCCTCTAAAAGCAGTTTAGACTTGATGTCTCTTAGCGCTGCAAGTTTTTTCTTCTCTCTAGCTAACATTGCTTTTTTAATGTCAGCGTTAATTGTCTCAATGAATGTCATGATTAATCTACGTTATCGTGTAAGAATGAATTGTTGCTGTTTAGCGAAGTTCCGTTCTCATCTTTTGAAATACTGAACCTACTGCTATTGTCTGATTGGCTAGGAATAGATTCATCCAATTGAATGTTTCGCCTAACGTATGCAGGTTCATTTTCAAATTCTTGAATACCGTCAGCTTTTTTTAAACGCTGTGTGTATTGTTGAATACGAGATAACCTTTCCTGAGAACGTTTTTGCTGTTCTTCAGGAGAACGTTTTTGTTTCGTTTCACGCTCCTCTAAATTCATTATCGTTTCGTCTGTATCATCCAAGACAACACGCGTAATTATAGCTGGTTCTTCTGTAGTTTCAGCAGTAGTGTTTTCTGCTGTAGTTGATGTCTCCCAGTCTAACTTTATCTCTTCTTGCTTCTCAGAATCTGCTAAGGTAGAAGTTGGAAATTCAGGTGTTTTTTCCGTTTTTAAGAAAGGAGTATCTTGCTTTACCTCAACTTTTTCTGCAGCAGTCCATGGATTCTGGTGTGTTGGAGATTCCAGTGGAGTTTTAATTTCTTTTACTTCTTCTGCTAGCTTTGTTACCTGCTTTTGAGGCGCTTTTTCAAATCCTGTTATTGGAGAAGATGAAAACCCTGTTGCTATAACGGTAACGCTAACTTTATCTCCTAATGTTTCATCTTTAGCATGGCCAAAAATAACGTCTGCAGTTGATCCAGCAGCTTCTTGAATGTAGTCTGTGATTTCAGTAATTTCATCCATCGATACTTCTAGGTCACCATATGTTACATTCAGCAATACATACTCAGCTCCGCTAATGTCGTTGTCGTTCAGTAATGGAGATTCTAGTGCTTGTTGAACGGCTTTAATTGCTCTGTTGTCACCTTCTCCAGTTGAACTACCCATAATGGCAACACCACTATCTTTCATTACTGTATTAACATCGTTAAAATCGACATTTATAGCACCTGTTACAGCAATTACTTCAGCAATGCCTTTAGCTGCAGTAGCTAAAATATTATCTGCTTGTGAAAAAGCTTCTCCTATTGACAGGTTTCCTGTAATTTCACGTAAGCGTTCGTTGTTAATTACAAGCAGTGTGTCAACATTCTGACGCATAGCTTCTAACCCTTCTTCAGCTTGCATACGCCTTTTTCGCCCTTCAAAGTTGAAAGGAACAGTAACAATACCAACGGTTAAGATTCCCATTTCTTTTGCTACTTCTGCAATTACTGGAGCGGCACCCGTTCCGGTTCCACCACCCATACCTGCAGTAACGAATACCATTTTAGCATCCTTTCCTAAGTATTCTCTAATTTCTTCAATATTTTCAATGGCAGCATTTTTACCAATTTCTGGTAATGAACCGGCACCTCTTCCTTCAGTTAATGAAGGTCCAAGTTGAATTTTGTGAGGAACAGGAGAAATATCTAAGGCTTGTAAATCGGTATTACAAACTAAAAACTCCACACCTTTAATTCCTTCACTGTACATGTGGTTAACGGCATTTCCGCCCCCGCCACCTACACCAATGACCTTGATGATTGACGGTGCTTCTTTTGGTAATTCAAAATCCATGGCAATTATATTTAAGTGTTGTGTTGTCTATATTGTTAATCTTCTTCAGCGAACCAATCTTTACTTTTTCGAACGATAGAGTCAAAGAAAGATCCTCTTGTTTTTTCTGAGTGTGTGGTTACTGCACCTGTGTCAGCTGGTTTTGAAGCGCTAGACCTTCTCATGTCTTCAAATCCTTTTAGTACAAGTCCAATCCCTGTAGCGTACATAGGGCTTTTTATTGTTTCGTTGTTTGTGTTTGCTAGATGTTCTGTAGGGTAGCCAATACGCGTATCCATTCCGGTTACATATTCAAACAACTGTGTGGTATGGTCTAATTGTGACCCACCTCCTGTAACTACAATTCCACCAATTAGTTTCTTTTCAAAACCAGAGTTTTTGATTTCAAAATGAACCAATTCAATGATTTCTTCCATTCTTGCTTGAATGATACTCGAAAGGTTTCTCAATGTAATTTCTCTTGCTGGACGTCCTTTTAGCCCAGGAATAGAAACAACTACATTTTCTTGACTTTCGCTTGCTACCGCAGAACCAAATTGTTGCTTCACCATTTCAGCTTTACGCTTCATGATTGTACATCCTTCTTTAATATCTTCAGTAATTACGTTTCCTCCAAATGGAATAACAGCTGTGTGGCGAATAATACCTTCATGGAAAATGGCAACATCTGTTGTTCCACCCCCAATATCAACGAGCACTACACCAGCCTCTTTTTCTTCTTCTGTTAAAACAGAATCTGCAGAAGCTATTGGTTCAAGAATGATGTTTTTAACTTTTAATCCGGCACGCTCAACACATTTGTGAATGTTCATTGAAGCACCAACATTTCCTGTAATAATATGAAAATTCGCTTCTAAGCGAACACCTGACATTCCAATAGGATCTTTAATCCCTTGTTCGTTGTCAATGATGTACTCCTGAGGTAAAACCGTAATAATTTGTTCTCCTGGAGGCATTGCCATTTTGTACATGTCATCAACCAAGCGGTCAATGTCTAGCTGTGCTATTTCGTTTTCAAGGTTTGTTCGGGTAAGAATACCTCTGTGTTGAATGCTTTTTATGTGCTGACCAGCAATACCAACATTTACGGAATTTATTTTTAATTCTCCTTCGATGCGTTCTTCTGCTTCAGCAACGGCTCCACGAATGGAAAGAATAGTTTTATCGATGTTTGAAACCATACCGCGAGTAACACCTAGGGAATCCGTTTTGCCCATCGATAAAATTTCAATTTTACCATGTTCATTCATTTGACCAACAAAACATGCAATTTTTGTTGTCCCAATATCTAATCCTACAATTATCTTACTCATTTAGATTCTTTTTCTTACAAACTATCTGACCTTCGTACTTGAGGTTAATCTCTGCATATTTTGTCCATCCTTCGTATGCGATTGCCTCGGTGTAAAATATTTTTAACTTTTCAAACTTTGATTCAACGTCTTGCGTTGAGTGAGCAGTTCCAAAAATTATTTTTTGATCTCCTACCACTGGAACTAGGATAAAATCACCGTTCTTTTCTAAGTGCATTTGGCCCACCAGTGAATGGAATAGGGGATCATTACAAACATAAGCGGAAATACGATAGATATCATCTAGTTTTCGAATACTTATTAAGGAGTCATTGTTAATAATTTCGGTGGTTGAAATACTGTTTGACCGGTCGTGTATTTCGCCCGTAAACAGAAGTGTTCTTGCGGTGTGTGAGGCGGTTGTAGTCATCGTATTTCCTTCAGCGTCTAGGTAGAACGTTTCACCGTGTGTATTGAATATTCGAGCAATGGGTTTTCTTATGAAAACATCGACTTGCCATTCCCCATTTACTTGCTGAAAAACATCAACTGATTTAACATGCGAAATAGCGCCTATAAATTGTTCCATAGCCTCAGTGTCAATTTCGTCTATTTTTTGTCCTTCAAAGATGAAATGGTTCAGTTTTAGTTGGTCTAACAATTCTGTTTCTGTAATAAATGCATTCTCATCTTCTAGGTGAATGACAATGTTGGGCTCTGGCAAAATTTGGGCATTTAAATCAAATTGAATTTTAATTCCGATTAAAATTATCAAGATTCCAAAAAGCGACCAAAGCACTATTTTTACCCAATTTTTCATTGTTTTAGGAGTGTTAGTTTAAGGGGTTCTACAATGCGATCAATATCTCCAGCACCTAGAGTTAGAATAATACCTGAACGGGTTTTCGTTACGTATTCTATGGCTTCTTTTGCAGACAACAATTGCTTGTTTGCGCTTGAGATATTGTCGAGTAGTTTTTCGCTTGTAATTCCGGGTATAGGTTTTTCTCTTGCCGGGTATATTGGAAGCAATACGAGGTCATCAATTTCGCTCAGTTCGGTGCAGAAATCGAGCATAAAGTCTCGGGTTCTAGAAAATAGATGAGGTTGAAAAATTGCTGTAATTTTTTCGCCAGGATACAGCAGTTTAACCGAAGAAATGAGCGCGTTTATTTCCGTTGGGTGATGAGCGTAGTCATCGATATAGGTAAGGGTATCTTTTTTGATATGGTATTCAAACCTACGCTTTACCCCAGCAAAACTTGCCAATCCTGCTCTTATTACAGTTTCGGAAAGGCCTAATTCTGAGCAAAGTGCAATGCATGATATGGCATTTTCGGCATTGTGAATGCCAGGTATCCCTAAGGTTACATTGCCCCATAGTCCAGTAGGCGTATCAACATCAAACATGAACACTCCTTGCTCAAAACGAAGGTTTTTACCGGTGTAATCAGCGCCAGAATTTAACCCGTAGCTAATGGTCTGTGTATGGTTTAATGTTACGTCTTTATGCCTTACAAGAAAACCGTTTGTGTCAATTAATTCAACATAATGTTGAAACCCTTCTTGGAAGGTGTCATTGCTCCCATAAACATCCAGGTGATCGGCATCTGTAGATGTAACAATAGAGGCAAAGGGGCTAAGTTGTAAAAAAGATCGATCAAACTCATCGGCTTCAATGACGGTGTATTCACTTGTTTTAGAGCTTACAAAGTTTGAGTTGAAGTTTGTGGATATTCCGCCAAGAAAGGCATTGCATTTATATTTTGATTGATCTAAAATGTGTGCTAATAATGTACTTGTTGTTGTTTTTCCATGTGTTCCCGCAACACCTAGTGCCTTAGAGTTTCGCGTAATCATTCCCAGTACTTGCGAACGTTTAAGCAGTACAAAACCATTCATTCGTACATAGGCTAGTTCACCAAAATCGGATGGAATCGCAGGTGTGTAAACAATGAGTGTTTTTTCAGTATTTTGAAAGTATTGAGGGATTGAGTGTTTTAAATCTTCATAGTGCAGCTCAATGCCTTCTTTTTCTAATATTTTGGTGAGTGGAGTAGAGGTTTTATCGTATCCCGCAACGCGCCATCCAAGTGAATTAAAATACCTTGCCAATGCTGACATACCAATACCACCTGCGCCTATAAAGTAAGCGCGATCGAATTGATTGATATTTGTTTCAAATGGATTCACCTTAAATTAATTTTTCGAGAACATCAACAATGTCAGCAGTCGCATTGGGTTTTCCCATTGATCCTATCTGAGTGATTAATTTTTGAGTCTCGGTTTGATTTGTAAGAAGCGCCAATGCGCGTGGAATTAAATTTTCTTTTGCTGTTGCATCTGTGACTAAAACTGCGGCATCATTATTAACAAGAGCCATGGCATTCTTGGTTTGATGATCTTCAGCTACGTTTGGAGATGGAACGAGGATAATTGGTTTTTTCACTAAGCATAGCTCGGATACAGACATTGCACCCGCCCTTGAAATAACAACATCTGCAATAGCATAGGCAAGGTCCATACGGTGGATAAATTGCACCATTTTAACACAGCCAAGGTCTGTATTTTCTAATTCAGCACGTAGTTTTTCATGGTACAACTTTCCACATTGCCATAAAACTTGTGCGCCTGACGCCTTGAGTTCTTCGAGTTTATTAATAACACTTTCATTTAAGGTTCTAGCGCCTAAACTTCCTCCAACAATTAAAATGGTTTTTTTTGTGGCATCAAAGTCATAAAAACGATACCCTTCGCTTTCTTTTCCAGTAGTATCCACCATATCTTTACGTGTAGGGTTTCCGGTCATCACAATTTTTTCTTTTGGAAAAAAACGATCAAGGCCTGTGTAGGCTACGCAGATTTTAGAAACACTTTTAGAAAGAATTTTATTGGTTTTTCCTGGAAATGAATTCTGCTCTTGAACAACAGCAGGTATCTTTAACATTGTTGCTGCTTTAAGCGTGGGACCGCTTGCATAACCTCCAACACCAACTGCAATTTGAGGGTTGAAATCTTTTACAATTTTACGTGCTTTTAGCAGACTCTTAATTATTTTGAATGGCAGTAAGAAGTTACTAAATGTAAATTTTCGTTGAAACCCAACAATTTGCAAACCAATGATTTGATAACCAGCATCGGGAACTTTTTCCATTTCCATTTTGCCTTCAGCACCAACAAATAGAATGTCTACGTCAGGGTTTCTACGTTTGATTTCATCAGCAATAGCAATTGCTGGAAAGACATGTCCTCCGCTTCCTCCACCTGTTATTATTGCACGTTCTATTTTCATAAGGATGTTTAAATGCTAACTAAATTGTCTTCGTCGGTACTTACGGTTGATGATTTCATTTGTTTAAAAGCAATGCCTTGTATAATACCGAGTCCAAGGCATGTAATCATTAAAGCTGATCCTCCCATGGCCAAAAGTGGCATATTTTGCCCAGTTACCGGAGCAATGCCTGTACAGACCAGCATGTTCACAGAAGCTTGACTTAACATTAAAATCCCAATGCCTATACAAACGTATGTGTCGAATAGGTTGTCAGATCGTAACCCAATACGCATTATGCGGTAGAGTAAAATTAAGTAGAGCAGTATCAATAGAATGGCAGAAAATAGCCCAAATTCTTCCACAAAGCTGGAGTAATAAAAATCGGCATAAGCTTCGGGGAGATATTCTTTCAGCTCACCATCACCAACACCTTTTCCAATAAATGATCCAGAATAAATGGCCAGTTGAGCATTCAATGCTTGTGCATTTGCGATGACATCTTTATCATCGTCCATTTGATTTAAAATTCGATTCTCCCAAGTTTCGTAACGTGGAAGTAAATTTAGATCTGGAGCCGCTTTGTGAACAAGTACAATAAACATAAGCAAGGCAATTCCGCCTCCAACTAAACTGCATATTTTTAAGAAAGGCACACGTCCCAAAAACAATAAGACTAAACTGATTGAAAAAAGCATGGCGGCTGTTGAGAAGTTATCCTTTACGATCAATCCACAAATAACTATAATTGGGATAACTACGGGCCAAAATCCTTCTTTCCAGTTGTTCAATAAATCTTTCTTTTTAACAAGAAGTCTTGAAATGTATATAATGAGCGCAAGTCTTGCAAAGTCTGAAGATTGGAATGTAAGCCCAACAAATGGAATGCGAACCCACCTACCAGCATCATTCACGCGTGTTCCAAAAAAGAACGTAAATATCAGTAATGCTACAGCAAGGTAAAACCCAAATTTAGATAGCTGGGAGATGTATTTGGCGTCTTTTTTATGAACCCAATACATAACCCCCAAACTAATCCCAACGTAGGTTATATGTTTGAACAAATACTTAAAAGGTGTTCCTCCTTCCATCTTAATTAGGATAGGAACAAAACTATATACAGTGATAAGTGAGAACGCTAACATAAGTAGTGTTATTACCCAGATAACAAGGTCTCCTTTTAAGTGTTTTAAAATATTTTGCATCTATTTAAATCGTGAGATGAATTGTTCAAATATGTCTTTTTGCATCTTTGCTGTTGCTCCTTCTGCAGTAAACAAGAGTGCGCTTTTTTGTTGTTTTATCGGTTTAACAAATTCCAATGCCTTGAGTGTTCCTTTGACACATGTAAGGTGTCGTATTGTTTCAATGATGTTTTGATTTACATTCAATGAAGTGTCATCTTGGACAATGAGTGTATTGATTGTATTAATTGTGTCGGGGTGAGTCTCCAGGCATGTTTTTATTTGCGTATGATTCCCAACCCATATAATGTTGAATGGCAAAGATTCAATAACAGTTGCGAGCATATCAACTTGAGGGTTGATCCATGAAAATGTATCCATGCCCAACACTTTACCATGAGCACACATGGTGTTGATTTGCAGCGCCTCTTGAAGTCCACGTTCCCTTGCTTCGAGAAGTTGTTCTTCAGAGCTGATTTTTGCTCTTTGCTTTTTCATTAAAGCGACCTAACGGCTTTCTTAAATTCGTTTCCTCGTTCCTCGTAATTTTCGAATAAATCGAAACTTGCACACGCTGGAGATAGTAAAACAGTTTCTCCTTTTTTAGCGAATCGATACCCATAAGCAACAGCCTCTAAACTGGATGAAGTTTCAACAATGTGTTCTACCTTATCTTGAAATGCTTCAATGATTTTACGGTTATCTTTTCCTAAGCAAATGATTGCTTTTACTTTGTCAGTAACTAAGGCAGAAAGTTCCTCGTAATCGTTTCCTTTATCTACACCACCAACAATCCATACGGTTGGGTTCTCCATGCTTTCAAGGGCAAACCATGTTGAGTTTATGTTTGTCGCTTTAGAATCATTGATGAATTCGATTCCGTGAACTTTAGCTACAAATTCGAGTCGGTGTTCTACATTAACAAAATCACCTAAGCTCTCTCTAACTGCACTTTTTCTGATCTCTAAAATTCTAGAAGCGATCCCTGACGCTAGTGAATTTTGGGCGTTGTGCTTACCCTTTAATGCTAAATCGTGAATTGACATAGTTAAGTTTTCGTTTATAGTTATATTTATTTGTTCTTTGCTGTCTAAGTATCCTCCCTTCTTGATTTTAGATGTAAGAGAGAATGGTGCTGATTGTGCGTTAATTGTTCTTTTTTCGAGTTCCTTCTGAATAATTGGATCATCATAATTGTAGATAAACCAGTCGTTTTCAGTTTGGTTTTGAATGATGCGAAATTTTGAGTCCACATAACTCTGCATGTTATAGTCGTAACGATCTAAATGATCGGGTGTAATATTCATAAGCAGTGCAATGTCTGCTTTGAATTTGTGCATGTCATCGAGCTGAAAGCTGCTCAACTCAAGCACGTACCAGTCGTATTTTTCTTCTGCAACTTGTTTTGCAAAACTGGCGCCAATATTACCTGCTAGGCCAACATTAACTCCTGCTTTTTTAAGAATGTGATAGGTAAGCATTGCAGTTGTTGTTTTGCCATTGCTTCCTGTAATACAAATTGTTTTAGCCTGTGTATAGTACCCTGCAAACTCAATTTCGGAGACGACGTCAATTTTAGCCTCGTTTAGCTCAAGAATACTTTTTGCAGTGTTTGGAATTCCAGGCGATTTTACAACAATATCGGACTTCAGAATACGGTCCATGCTGTGCTTCCCTTCTTCCCACTCAATGTGTAATGCTTTTAGTGTATTCTTAAATTTTACATCGATTTTCCCGAAATCTGAAACAAACACATCCCAGCCCTGCTTTTTAGCAAGAATTGCAGTGCCGACTCCGCTTTCGCCAGCGCCCAATATTGAGATATGTTTCTGTGTTCCTTTCAATTTACCTTACTTTAAGCGTTACAATTGTTACTACTGCTAACAAGATTGCTACAATCCAAAACCGGGCAACAATTTTTGCTTCGTGAATTCCTTTTTTCTGATAGTGGTGATGAATTGGTGCCATGAGGAAGATTCTCCTGCCTTCACCATAGCGTCTCTTGGTTAGTTTGAACCATACAACCTGGATGATAACTGAGGCATTTTCAATAATAAATACACCGCATAAAATGGGAATCAATAATTCTTTTCGAATTGAAATTGCAAATACAGCTATGATTCCACCCAAGGCTAAACTTCCAGTATCTCCCATAAATACTTGTGCAGGAAACGAATTGTACCACAAGAATCCAATGCAAGCCCCTACAAATGCTGCAATAAAAATCACGAGCTCTTCTGCAAGGGGGATGTACATTACGTCGAGGTAGTCAGCGAATTTGACATTGGAGCTTACGTAGGCCAATACCGCCAGCGCAATACCAATAATTGCTGAGCTTCCTGTGGCGAGCCCATCAAGCCCATCGGTAAGGTTGGCACCATTTGAAATGAATACAACAATGAATATTACAATTGGAATGAATATTAACCAACCCCATGCTTTACCATTGTCTCCAAGCAGCCAGTTGTAGTTGAATTCATTGCCTTTCAAGAACGGAATAGTTGTTGTCATATCATCAGTTTTAATCCACTTTGAAGCATCTCCAGCTTCAAGGGCCATGTGTCTATCTGTAACAAGTTCTTCGTCAGCACTTAATACATAATCTGCTGGAACTTTTTTGTGAACTTTGACATCATCACTGAAGTACAACATTGAGCCAACAATAATCCCTACACCAACCTGTCCTATTACTTTAAATTTACCTGCTAATCCAGCTTTATTCTTCTTGAACACTTTAATGTAATCGTCGATAAACCCAATCATTCCCAACCATACTGTAGAAATTAACATGGTGATGATGTAGATGTTATCTAATTTTGCAAACAACAATGTTGGAATAAGAATAGCAGCAAGAATGATTAGCCCACCCATTGTAGGGGTTCCTGCTTTTGACAATTGTCCTTCTAGTCCTAAGTCACGAATAGACTCTCCAACTTGTTGTTTTTGAAGAAGTCCGATTAAACGTTTTCCAAAAACGATAGATACGACTAAAGATGTAATCAAAGCCATGGCAGCTCTGAATGAAATGTAGTTGAACAGTCCTGCTCCAGAAAAGTTCATTGCCTCTAAATAATTGAATAGGTATGTTAGCATTAGTTATTGAATTTGTTAAATAGTTCGAGTAATGTTGCCATGTCGTCAAAGTCGTGTTTCACCCCCTTAATGTCTTGGTATGTCTCATGTCCTTTTCCTGCAACTAAGATGATATCATCTTTTTTAGCCATGGAAATCACTGTTTTTATTGCTTGTGCTCTATCTACGATAGAAAGTGTTTTTTTAAAATTGACAGCGTCCACACCCTCCATCATGTCTTCGATAATTGCCTCTGGTTCTTCAGATCTAGGATTGTCTGAGGTTAAAATGACCTTATCAGAAAGGTTGCACGCTATTTTTGCCATCTCAGGACGCTTCGTTTTATCTCGATCTCCTCCACACCCAACAATGGTATAAACCGTTTCGTTTTTTGTGCGAATGTTGTCTATTGTTTTTAGAACATTCTCTAGGGCATCTGGCGTGTGCGCATAGTCTACGATTGCAGTAATGCCTGAAACTGACCGGATGTACTGAAACCTTCCAACAACGGATTCCAACTGGCTTAAAATTGTTAAAACCTCCGTTTCATCTTGGCCTAACTCTTGGCTAATACCGAATACAGCAAGTAGGTTGTAGGCATTGAAATCACCAATTAGCTTTGTCCAAAGTTCTTTGTTGTTGATGTTTAAAACAAGCCCTGAAAACTCATTCTCAAGCACCTTTGCATGATAATCAGCCATCGTTTTTAGCGCATAGCTTCTTTTCTTCGCTGCTGTGTTTTGTAACATCACTTCACCGTTTTTATCATCACTATTTGTGAGGGCAAATGCAGTTTTAGGCAGGTGGTCAAAGAATGCTTTTTTCACATGAATATATTCCTTGAAGGTCTTGTGGTAGTCGAGGTGGTCGTGTGTTATGTTGGTAAAAGCTCCTCCAGAAAAATGAAGCCCTCCAATTCTATCTTGATGAATAGCATGAGAACTAACTTCCATGAAACAGTGAGAACAACCTTCCTCTACCATTTCGCGTAACAATGCGTTTAATGATATTGGGTCAGGTGTAGTATGTGTTGATGGAATTTCACGGTCACAAACCTTATTAACAACCGTTGAAATTAATCCCGTTTGGAACCCCATTAACTGGTATAAGTTAAATAGCAGCGTAGCGATTGTAGTTTTACCATTTGTACCTGTAATTCCAACTAGTTTTAATTCTTTTGAAGGCTCACCGTAAAAATTACTTGCTGATAACGCAAGTGCTTTTTTAGTGTCTTCTACTTGAATAATCGTTACACCTTCAATGGCGTCAACGTCTTTGTGTACAATTATAGCCTTGCACCCCGATGCAATTACTTGTTGTATGTAGTTGTGACCATCATTTGAAACACCTTCAATAGCAAAAAACAAGGCCTCAGGTGTCACTGTTCTTGAGTCAAACGTCAATTGATCTACAACAGCGCCCATTTCTCCACTAACACGTACAATGTTAACGCCGTATAATATGTCTTTTAATGCGTGCATATTAGTCAAGTATAAGTTCAATTAGAACGCCATGCTGTATAGCGGTTCTAGGGGTTATTGATTGGTGTTTTACTGATCCGTAACCTTTAACTGTTACGGACAATCCTTCATTCTCAAGTAAGAAAACAGCATCTTTAGCTGTCATTCCTATTACATTTGGAACTGTGCCTTTAACGACCTTTCTAGTAGAAATAGCTACACGATCACCTGCGCTATGTGTATTTATCCATGGGCTACCTTCCGTAGCGTTAAACGGGATGTTTAATGCGCGATAGCTCGAGAGTAAATCATATCGATTTCCATCTTTAGAAATTGGGAGTGCAGTGCTCTGAATTGATTTTGAGTTGACTGGATCGTGGTATTTAAAACTCGAAGCATAGACTTTGTTTGCAATTGCTGTAAACACGGTTCCTGATACTTTAGCTCCATAAATATCTTTTGATGGGGCAGATATCACAACAATGCAAGAATATATTGGGTCTTGTGCAGGAAAGTACCCAGCAAATGACGCTTGGTATTTCTTTTCTCCTGTTGATCCGTAGGTTAAATCGTCATTTAAAACGACAGCTGTTCCTGTTTTACCAGCAATATCAAAGAAGGCCGATTTTAAAGCTGACCCTGTACCTTGTTTCACAACGCCTTCTAGGCATGATTGAACGTCTGTCAGTGTACTTTCAGAACAAATTTTTTGTTTAAGTACTTCTGGAGGGCAAGACTTAATGATGTCATTCCCTCTCCTTATTTCCTGAATGAACTGTGGTTTAACCAAAGTTCCATTGTTTGCAACAGCATTGTATAGCGCTAATGTTTGAAGTGGTGTTTGCAGAAACTCATACCCAATTGCCATCCAAGGTAATGATGTTCCGTGCCAGTGTTTAGATCCTGGTTCATAAAGTGTAGGATTTGGTTCTCCTGCAAGGTCAATTCCAAGGGAGTCACCAATACCAAATCCTTTTAAACGATCAATGAATTTGTGAGGCTCATCTTTGTAGGCATCATTTACCATTTGAGAAAAAACATTTGACGATTTTTCAAAGGCTTCTTTAACAGTGATTATGCCATAACCTCTTCCGTAGTTGGAGTCTTTCAGTTTACGGTCGTAGAATTTATAAACCCCAGCTGCGTTTACTTTGTCTGTTAGTGTTAGCTTTCCGTCTTCCAACAAGGCCATTAAAGATGCAAGCTTAAACGTTGATCCCGGAACCTCTTTTGTTCCAATGGCTTGGTTGTATGCTTCGTTGTAGTTCCCGTTCTTATCACGGCGAAGGTTTACAATAGCTTTAATGAATCCTGTTTTAACATCCATTACAATTACACAGCCATTTTTGGCGTCTTGATTTTTTAATTGACGAAGTAATTCTGTGTGCGCAACTTCTTGAATTTCTTTGTTTATGGAAGTTACTACGTTTGCACCCTCAACAGCTTCGCGTGTAATTGGCCCAATTTTTTTCCAGCCTGTAGATATTTTTTGTTCAATTTGCTCACCTGCAACCCCTTTTAGGTACTCATTGTAAGCGCCTTCTATCCCAACTAAGAGTGTGTCATTTTCTCCCTCACGAACATAGCCTAGCGTTCGTTTCATTAATTCTCCGTGTGGACGCTTGCGAATAATTGTCTCTTGATTGTCGATCAGTCCCCCTTTTAATTGTCCGAGTTTAAAAATTGGCATTTCTTTCAATTTTTTACGCTCTTCGTTTGTAGCTTTCTTTTTAATTAAAAGGTAGCGTGAATTACGTTTCCTTCCCTTACGAATCATTAGTTCGTATTCTTTTGCACTTTTATTAGGGTATAAATCTGTAAGCGCAGTACACAGTTCACCAATCTGTTCGTTGAAGATTTTTTCTTTAATGACAGTTGGGTCCATGTGAATGTCAAAAAAGGAAATAGAGGTTACCAACGGAGTGTAGTTTGCATCTAGAATTTGTCCTCTTCGTGGGCTTCTTTTAACGGTACGGGTAGGCATTTTTACATTCCCATCGGTGGAAGACATAAAGACAGGCTGCCCTCCTTCAAATTGAATACTGATTGTTTTAATTAACACAATTAGCATCAATACAACAAACCCGAAATAAATCAGGTAAGCTCTCCAGAATATGTCTTTTTTAGCGTTCAATGGCTGTATTTTCTTTTGTTATCTTAATAACCTTTGTTGGGTTAATCGTCTCTTTTAATCCGGTGTGCTCAAGCTTTTCAACCAATTCTGACCTGCGGGTTCTTTCTTCCAGTGTGGCTTTTGCTTCAAAGTAATCTGAAGTCAGCTCATTTACTTTTTTTTGCGTATTCAAAACGTCTTTAGATAAGTGCTTTCCGTAGTAACCTTTGCCAACCACAACAAGCAGTAAGAGCATGATGAAAAAAATAAAGCTCAAATTCTTAATCATGAACTCTTTTGTTAGGAAGTCGCCATTCAATATTTGAACAAACGAACTTGTTTTTATTTTTTTTGCTGCAGCCGATTTTGAACGCTTCTTTGCGCGTTTCGCTTGCTCAGCTGCTGCTTTTTTTTCGAGCTGCTCTTTTGTTAGAAAATCATTTTCCATCGCGTTCGGCTATTCTTAGTTTTGCACTTCGGGCTCTATTGTTTCGCTCTAATTCTTCTTCACTTGCTGTGATAGGATGCCTCACAATTTCTGTAAACGGTTTTAAGACATTTCCGAAAAAATCCTTTTCAATTTTACCCGAAAGCGATCCGCGTTTCATGTAGTTTTTAACCAGTCGATCTTCTAGGGAGTGATAAGACATCACAACGAGCCTCCCGCCTGGCTTCATCACGTCTTCACACTGAAGCAAAAAGTCCTCAAGCACTTTCATTTCGTCGTTAGCTTCTATTCGAATTGCCTGAAAAACTTGCGCGAAGTATCTGTGTTCTTTATGTTTTGGCGCGCAGCGTTCTATAGCCTGAAGAAGCTCTCCGGTTGTTTTTATTCGTTTAGAACAACGTGCTGATTCTATGGTGTTCACGAGTTTCCGAGCGTTGGATATTTCACCATAACTTCTGAAAATTCGAAGCAGTTCTTCTTCAGTATATTCGTTTATGATTTCTTCTGCAGACAGCTCCCCATTCTGATTCATTCTCATGTCCAACAAGGCTTCTCCTCGAATAGAAAACCCTCGTTCTTGTTCGTCAAACTGATGAGATGAAACGCCTAGGTCGGCAAGAATACCGTCCACTTTTTTTATTCCAAGTAGTCTTAAATGATTACTGACGTATGCAAAGTTGGCTGCAACAAACTTAAAGTTTGGAGCTTCCCATGCGTTTTTTTTAGCATCTTGATCCTGATCAAAGGCGATTAGCATACCTTCAGGCGCTAGCTTCTCGAAAATAGCACGGGAGTGACTTCCACCACCAAAAGTAACATCAACATAAACGCCAGAAGGATTGATGTTTAGAGCATCAATACATTCAGGCAGCATTACCGGTACATGATATGATTCATTATTCGCCATTGTCCAAGTCTCCCATTACTTCATCTGCCAAATCAGCAAAATCTGTCATGGAGCCTTCGATCATTTCGAAGTACTTCGACTTGTCCCAAATCTCTATCCTGTCGTTGTATGCGATAAGCATCGCTTCTTGACTTAAGCCTACGCGCTCCATATGTGCAGTGGGAACTAAAACACGACCAGCCTTATCCAGGCTAATCAGTTTGGCTCCTTGATGGAATAAGCGGTAAAACATTCTGTTTTTTGGCTTGAATAGATTCATCTTAGAAAGTTTCTTGCTCACTTTCTCCCATTCATTAAGCGGAAAAAGTGTTAGACAATCTTCGAATCCTTTGTTCAACATGAAATCTCGTTGAGCTGCAGGAGGAAGCTGCTTCCGTAAACCGGAAGGCAACATGAAACGCCCTTTAGCGTCCATTTTAACCTCAAATTCTCCTACTAACCCTACCATGACAATTAATTAATGAAGTAAAAATACTCGATTTCTACCACTTTTTACCACCTGATTTCACATTGTTGATAATTATGAACGCAAGTTATGAAAAAAGGTTACAAATAAAAAATTATATTCCTCAATATATAAGGGGTTTAAGGTGTTTTTTAAGAAGTGGGAAGAAGTGGTAGATGTGAAACAGTATGTTGAAAACTATTCAGGTTATTAACATTTATGATTGTTGAATAGCATTGTGTTTTTTCCCGTACTTTTGTGGAATGAAAAGTGAAACGAAAGGCTGGATGCTTTTAGCTGTGTTGGCCTGTATCTGGGGTAGCTCCTTTATTTTGATGAAAAAAGGAATGTTCACCGCTTCTGGTGAGGTGATTTTTTCGGATGTTCAAGTTGCTTCATTGCGAATGTTGTTTGCTTCGATAGCATTGCTTCCAATGGCGATTCGAGCTTTTAGGCGGATTAAATCTTTTCGAGACTTAATTCTTTTGGTAATTGTTGGTTTTTTCGGGAACTATTTCCCGGCGTATTTATTTACGTATGCGGAGCTAGGTCTATCTTCTGGCTATACGGGAATGCTGAACAGTTGTACCCCAATTTTCGCATTGTTAATTGGCTTTGTTATTTTTAAGGATCGCTTGACAAGAATTCAATTGCTGGGCGTTCTTATAGGGACCGTTGGTATTGTGCTTTTGTCAATTGCTGGCCAGGATTTGGAGCTTAGTGGTGATTGGCGACACGTTTTTGCTGTCGTCCTTGCTTCTATGTGTTATGGGATTAGCTTGAATACAATTAAATACACCCTTCAAGGATATACAAGCATTGACATCACATCTATGGCATTTTTCACAGTGCTTTTACCAAGTGTGGTTGTAACATTTACCTCTGGAACTTTAGAGACTATTCAAATCAATGATTTTGCTGTTTCTGGATTAATATACATTCTAGTATTAAGTCTTGTTGGAACTGCGTTTGCAGTAATCTTATTTAACCAACTTATAGCAAGCTCTTCGGTTTTGTTTGCGAGTAGTGTAACGTACTTAATACCAATTGTGGCTGTAATTATAGGTGTTTCTGTTGGAGAAAAAATCGGTATATATCAATTGCTGTCTATGGTTATAGTGCTTTTGGGTGTTTTTATTGCCAATTATCTTCCTAAATTAAATTGGTATAAGAGTAGGTATAACGGGTAACTTTAGGTCTTTTTGTGATGAAAAACGAAGGTGTTTTCATGGGCGACTTTAAGAGAGAAGCCCGTATAATGTATCAAAAGGGAATAAAAACGATGTTAACACTTGTTTGTTCAGAAATAAGGTGTACCTTTGTCTTCCAATTTTTAACAAATAAATAATTAGCTATGTACGCAATAGTAGAGATAGCAGGGCAGCAGTTTAAAGTGCAAAAAGACCAAAAGATCTTTGTACACCGTTTAGATGCTGAAGCAGGTAAGAAAGTAAATTTCGATAAAGTGCTTCTAGTTGAGAACGATGGAAAAGTATCATTAGGCGCCCCGGCTATAAAAGGTGCTAAAGTTTCAGCAAAAGTTGAAGAGCACGTGAAAGGTGATAAAGTAATCGTTTTTAGAAAAAAGCGAAGAAAAGGTTACAAGAAAAAGAACGGACATCGTCAGAGCTTTACAGCAATTACGATTACAGATATTAAAGGTTAAGAATTTCTTCCAATTTTAATATTGGAACATAAAATTAAAGACAATGGCACATAAGAAAGGAGCTGGTAGTTCGAAAAATGGTCGTGAATCAGAAAGTAAGCGATTAGGAGTTAAGATATTTGGTGGGCAAGCAGCAATAGCTGGTAACATTATCATCCGTCAAAGAGGTACTCAACATCATCCAGGAACAAACGTAGGTATTGGTAAAGATCATACTTTGTTTGCTTTAACTGACGGTGTAGTAGAATTCCGTAAAAAGAAAAACAATCGTTCATTTGTATCCGTAGTTCCTTTTGAAACTGCAGAGGCTTAATTGAATGTCAATACATTTTTGAAAGGCGAGCAGTAATGTTCGCCTTTTTTTGGTTTAATCTTTATCAAATAATTAAATTTACAGTCTAAACTATTGAAGAAATGCTAGAGATACAACGCATTAGAAACGAGAAAGAAGAAATCATTGAAGGGCTAAAGAAACGTCATTTTGACGCGGAACCAATTGTAGCAGAAGTTTTGTCTATTGATGAAGAATGGAGAGCTAAGAAAGGAGAGCTGGAATTGGTAGCTTCCCAAATGAATCAGATTTCGAAAAAAATTGGTGTTCTCTTTGGTCAAGGTAAGCAAGATGAAGCAAATGCAGCAAAAGCTGAAACTGCAGTTTTAAAAACACAGGAGTCTGCGTTGAAATCTGAAGTGGATGAACTTGACCAAAAACTTGTAGCGTTGATGTATCAACTCCCAAATGTTCCGAACTCCTTAGTAAAAGCAGGGAAGAGTGAATTAGACAATGAGACAGTTGAAACATTTGGATCAACTCCAGAGTTCGGGTTTAAACCGCTTCCTCATTGGGAAATTACAGATAAGTTTAATTTAATTGATTTTGAATTAGGTGTTAAAATTACGGGGGCTGGCTTTCCCGTTTATAAAGGAAAGGGGGCTAAGCTTCAGCGTGCGTTAATCAGTTTCTTTTTGGAAGAAGCCGACAAACGTGGTTATGAAGAGCACATTCCACCACTATTAGTTAATGAAGCTTCAGGTTACGGTACAGGTCAACTTCCAGATAAAGAGGGACAAATGTACTATGTCAATGAAGATGATTTGTATTTGATTCCAACCGCAGAGGTTCCTCTGACAAACATTTATAGAAATGTAATGTTGCCAGACGAAAACTTTTCGATTAAGCTAACAGGATTTACACCATGTTTTAGAAGAGAAGCGGGGTCTTATGGAAAAGATGTACGTGGTTTAAATCGTCTACATCAGTTTGATAAAGTAGAGATTGTTCGTATTGAACACCCTTCTAATTCTGAGAACGCATTAAACGAAATGATTGATCATGTAAAAAGCTTATTAGAAAAATTAGGACTTCAATATAGAGTATTACGTTTATGTGGAGGAGACACAGGTTTTGCTGCTGCAATGACCTATGATTTTGAAGTGTATTCCGCTGCACAAGAAAAATGGTTAGAAGTAAGTTCAGTTTCTAGGTTTGACACCTTTCAATCAACACGCTTGAAATTAAGGTTCAAAAATGCGAACAAAAAAGCCCAACTGTGTCATACCTTAAATGGGTCGGCATTAGCGCTTCCAAGAATTGTAGCTGCGCTATTGGAAAATCATCAAACAGAAGAAGGTGTTAACATTCCAGAATCACTGCATAAGTTTACAGGCTTTGAAAAAATAGATTAGAAAGAGGGGTGTTTCGAAAGTGACACCCTTTTTTTAGCTTTAATTACTCCTAAATCTGTATAAAATATAGGGGAACGCATGTTATATTGATAAAAGGGTCTTGATTCAGAAGTAACTTTATATATTTATGAATATGAAACATGGTGTGTTTTTAATTCTACTACTCTTATTTTCTTCTTGCGTGGATCTTAAAAAGCCTGAGCAGTTAAAATCAATGGATACACTTTCGTTGAAGCTGTCAGAAAGCCAAGGTCTTAAACACGAGCTGATGGATTCAGTTCAGCTTTATTTAAATAAAATAACAACCTTAGATAGCCTTTTAAAGCACACCTATAGCAATGATACTTTGAGCTATCTTACTGCTCAAACAATTGATTCTTTTATCTTACTTAAAGAGGAGTTTCCAGCGTTAAATTCTATTATTACTACCATTGATTCAGCAATAATCCTTAAGCGAAATTCAATTGAATGTTTAAGTCGTGATGTTAAGCAAGGCAGGGGCATTCAATCAAAATATGCTGAATTTATTGCTTTTGAGCAGGCTGAAGTGATTAAGATCGACAAGCAGCTAACAAAGAGTCAGCTGCGTTTAATCCAATTAATAGAGTCATTTAACACCTTATTTCCGAAACTCAACGATTACCTTTCATCCTCGATGAGGCGTAGTGGTTATACAAATGAGAACGAATGAAGTATATAATTTTTTTATGGGTAGTCTTTTTGTCTAACTGTAGTTTCTCTCAAACAACAGATCAACAGTTGGCGCAGTATTATTATTCATCAGAAGAATACGATAAAGCACTAGGGTATTATAATAAACTGTATAAAAAGGCAGCCACAAAATTTAATTTTGATCGCGTTTTAGATTGTCTTATTCAAACAGGAGATGATAAGTCTGCTGAAAAAATGTTAAAAAAAGCCGTAGGTAAAAACCGCGCAAATAAAGAATATTCAATTGCTTTAGGCACTTTTTATGAAGCGCGAAATGAGGGTGAAAAAGCAGCCAAAATATACAAGCGACTTATCGATGAGTTACAGCCAAGTTCGGGACAGGTTGTTGGCCTGTATAATGCATTTAAAGCAAAAGGAAAAAGTGACTTGAGTTTTAAAACACTGGAGCAAGGAAGGAAGCTTTTAAAAAAGGGCTACCCACTGAACTTTCAGTATGCGGAATATTATGGCTCAATTGGAGATACGAAAAAAATGATCAATGAATACCTGGGAATGATAGACTATCATCGTGCTCACATGGCAAATGTTAAGCGTATTCTGGGTGCTCAAATTGATTTTACAAATGAGGCATCTGAGGCGTATGACTTGTTGCGTGAAGCATTGATTGAACGTACTCAAAAGAATCCAGGCGATTTAAATTATTCCGAAATGTTGACGTGGTTGTTTATTCAAAGGAAAAACTTTTCTGCAGCTTTAGTTCATATTAAAGCACTGGATAAACGAAGTTTAGAAAATGGTAGGCAGCTCTATCGCTTTGGGTCAGTTTGTGTTGAGAATAACGATTTTAGAACAGCACGTAGAGCATATAAATCGGTGTTGACCCTTGGTGTAGAATCGCCTTATTTTTTAAAATCGCAGAATGCATTGTTAAATGTAAATTTCCTCGAAGTGACCTCCAATCGAAATTTTAACCAAGTGGAATTAAATGAGATTGTTGAAGAATACCGGGATGTACTTAGTATATATGGGAAGGGAAAGACAACATTAGCCGTTATGCTTGAGTTGGCTCACATTCAGGCGTTTTATGCGAATCAAGGAAGAGAGGCCTTGGCTTTACTCAATGAGGCGTTATTGATTCGAGGGTTAAGGCCAAAAGAATTGGCAGAGGTTAAGATGAAACTTTCAGATATCCATGTATTGCATGGCGATGTTTGGGAAGCTTCGTTATTATATATGCAGGTAGATGCGGATTTTAAATTTGAGCCAATTGGGCACGAAGCAAAATTTAAAAATGCGCGTATTTTCTATTACGATGGTGAGTTTGAATTTGCGCAATCACAACTGGATGTTTTAAAGCAGTCAACGACAAAATTAATCGCCAATGACGCCTTGAAATTATCCTTATTGATTCTAGACAATTACGGATTGGATAGTAATTATATTGCCATGTCCTTATTTGCGCATGCAGACTTATTGATTGAACAGCACCGTTACGACGAGGCATTTCAATTGTTTGATAGTATTGTGAAGGAATACCCTGCACACAGTTTAGGAGATGAGATTTTATTGAAAAAATCACATTCATATCAATTGCGAGGACAGTGGAATAAAGCAATTTCTAGTTTAGAAGAGTTAATGAAATACTACCCAGATGATATTTTGGCGGATGATGCTTTGTTCCAACTAGGAAATATTTATGAAAATCACTTGATGAATAATGAAGTTGCATTAGAATACTACCGTAGAATACTGTTTGACTATAAGGGGAGCTTGTATTCCACAGAGTCGCGGAAACGATTTCAAGCAATTCGGTCTTTAGAGAAAAATCAGTCGACAGAAGTAAATTAGTTTTGATTACTGCACTAGGATTTCGTTGGAACGGTAGTTTTATTCAAAAAAGTCTAAATAAATTTCAAAGGTATTTGGGGAATCTGTGACAAGCTTTAAGATGTAATATGCGTTGTCTGCTGAAGGTGAAATTACCTGATAAATTTCACTGTAATAAATACCTCCATAGGAGTAGTTTATAATGATCTCCTGTTTCGACTTATTGAGGTAACTCCAAGAACCATCAATTACATTCTTTCCTGAAAGTCCAACATCCATTAACACACTACCAAAGTCAAAAGTAATGTGCTCCTTTTCGATGTTGTCATGAATTAAACGCAAGAAGCCACAAACAGAATCGTCTTGGTTGGGTGTGGTAGCCGACATGCCTATATTGCCATATAAACCTGGTTCAAAGTGCGGTGTATTACACGACACCATTAGCATTAAAAAAGAAATACAGAACAGTATGTGCTTTAACATAAAGAATAGTCTATTGAGAAATAACCTGAGATTTTAATCCTTCTATAGGGGATTTTGTTGCGCTTAATTCTTCATCAAACAATTCAAAAAACTCAATGTTAGAAATTTCAGAGATTAAGAATTCTTCACCCAATTCGTTTATGATAAATGATGTAATTGAATTTTCTACTGCTTCAGAATGTTTATGCGCCAATTCGTTAATTTCAAGAACCAATTCAACAGAGCCATCATCTTCTTCAAAGGCATTGTAGTGCCATGTTGAGGTGTCTACAGTAAATACATCGAGTAATTCATCATAAACCTCCAGCTGGTAATTCCATATTTTAGCGGGTTTACTACTGTAGAATAGCCAGTTTAAATGATCGGGAGCTAGCTCAATAACTGCCTTACTGATTTTAAGTAATTCACCATCTAAATTTGGTGAAATGGTAAAGAGCCATTGATCATTATCATTTTGACCAATATCCCAAGAGAAAGCACCGAACCCAAGAATAAATTCATTTAAGGCATGAATAATTTTTTCTTGTTCTTTTGAGTCTTTCGTTTGAATACATTTTTGAATACGTGATTCACTTTTAACAAACCACCTCCAAAAATCGAGTATATTTTCTTCATTCATCATAGGACCAATATTGAGTGCTAAAGTACAACTTATGCATATAAAAGTAGCTGTGTAAATTAACGAGAGTTAAAGTAAAGCTATTTTGCTGTATTACCGTGGGAAACTAAACCGCTTATTATACAGGAAATCTTTATCGGTTAAGGTTTTAAGAAAAGCAATTAAATCTTTTTTTTCATTGGAAGAGAGCACTATCTTTTTTCTTAATTGGGGGCTTAGTTGCGGATTCTTTATATTAATGTCTTCGGTGTAGTAGTCGATTACTTGCCGCAATGTTTTATACCTTCCATCATGCATGTATGGAAAGGTGAATTCAATGTTTCTTAAGGTTGGAACTCTAAATTTTAATGAATCAAGGGGGTTGTTTGTAATTTTATATCGACCTAAATCATTGAACAACGTATCTATTGGTATCCCATTATTTTCAAAACGATTGCTGTTGAAGAGTGGGGCAGTATGGCAATTGTTACAGTTTTTCTTAAATAATTTTAAACCATTCTCCTCTTGTTGTGTAAATGAACGATCTTTTTTAAGGTACTGATCATATTTGGAATTGGACGATATTAAACTGCCTGTAAATTGTGTCAAAGCCTTTAAAAAAGAAGAAGAACTTACTATACTGTCATTAAAAGCTTCAAAGAAAAGAGCCGTATAAGTTTCAGAAGAATTTAAATAATTCAATACATTAATTAGTGAGTTATCCATTTCTGCAGGGTGTTCTATTGGATTTATGGGTTGAAGTTCTATGTGATTTACACCACCATCCCAATGAAAGCTAGTATTCCATATTAAGTTAATGAGCGCAGGAGCATTTCTAGTTCCTTTTTTTCCATCAATACCATGACTCACCCGATGATCTACATGAGCGAATCCGGTATATTGTAAGTGACAATGCGCACAAGAAATTGTATTGTTTCGGGATAGCCCAGGGTCATAAAAAAGTTTTCTACCCAACTTGAACCCTGCTTCTGTAATTGGATTGTTTTCAAAATTATAATTTGGTTTCGGCCAATTTTTTGGTGGAGTTATTTTAGATATAACAGTGCGGTCATTATAATTGAACCCAAAAATAAATAACGATGAAATGATGAAGATAAGGGTAAGTAGCTTAGTCACTTATTGAAAATATTGTGGGAAGTAATTTTGAAATTTCAACAGCCTTTACTCCCGGAATCATGATGCTGTTTTGAGTATTTATATTCAGTTTGTTTAATAACAATGTTGGCTCAACATTAATGGTTAAAGAATCGTTGAGTTTTGATTTAAGAGGTATTATCATGCGTTGAGCGGTGGCTTGAATTCCATTATAGCCACCAATATGGAGCTCAATAGGGTAGGTGTTCCCTCCCTTTGTGAAGTCGCCTTCGAGTTTAAAGTTAATATACCCAGAGTTCCATGCCCAATACATTCCTTTAACAGGGTCTAGATCTCCATCAAGAATGCCTGAAACATTGACAAGACTATCTGTACCAATTAGAAATTGAATGGATTCAATCTCATCTGAGTTATCCAGATAAATGATTTGACTTTTTAAAAGTTCTTGATCTATGAGGTAGCACTGGTTTTTTTCTTCGTGAACATGTCCGTTTTTTAGGTTTAACTTAATGGATGAAATGTAAAACTTAAATGTTTTTTGTTTGAACGAAGCGTCTGTTATGAAGTTAAATGTAATGGGTGTCTTTTTTATTGAAGACTGACCAAATGCAATCGTACTGAGGGTAATTAAAATAAAGACGAGTCTCACCATTTTTTCGTTTATCTTCTTTTATGCTGTCCTCCATGAGGAGGTCCCATTGATCCTGGTGGACGGTGGTGTGCCCGTGAAATGGTTCTACGTATAAATTTCTTTAGTTGTACTTTTTGGGTTTCATTACAGTTTTTAGAAACTTCATTAAAAAAATTAAATGTCAGGTGTTCAATTTCAGCTTTGGTTGAGTCTAATTTTTGTTGTAGTCTTAATATAGGTCGTTTATCGTTGCCTACAGCATCAAAAAGTTGGTGGCGTAACTCTTGGCTTAAGCGAACCATCGCTTGTTTATTCTGATGGTGATTTCTCTCTAAGGAGTCTACGGTTATTTTTGCTTGCCCATTTAACGATATTATTTCAGAAATAGGTGGCTTTCCTTTATGACCTGGGCGCCCTGGAGGCCTTCGAAACCACATGACAGAAAGTGCTGCTATATTGATTAACACCAACAAAAGGATAACTAGCTTGTAAAAGCGCACATTTTTCATAGCTCAATTTGCGTTAGGTAAGAGAAATGTGAGTCCATTAATTCTGTAGAATTTGAGCTGGACGAAGTATTTGAACTGTACTCGTTCACCGCAATAAAATTCATGCAAATTAAAACAGCAATACTCGCTGCCACTGACCAAACGACTTTTTTGGGTAGTCTAATATAGCTAACAGAAAGTGTGTTGGGAATACGTTTTAAACGCGCTTGTAACGCCTGACTAGGCTTTGCTTGATTAATGTACACTTCCGTATCCATGATTTGGTTTATCCACTGTTCTTTTCTTTCCATCTATTCTTTAGTTGTCATTTTATTAAATTACTTGTGGTTTTAACGTTCATTTTTTTCAAAATAATCGGATAATAGTTCTCTTAAGCGTTTTTTTGCTCTAAATAAGAGTGACTCAACAGAAGAAATTGATGTGTGCATTATCTCAGCAACTTCAGCATAACTTACCCCTTCAATCTTATGCATTGTAAATGCTATTTTTTGATTTTCTGACAATTGATCTAAGGCTTCAAAGAAAATTTTAGCACGTTCTTTATCTTCAAGAAGCACACCAGGATGATTAAAATTGATAATTTGATTAGGTAGAAAATGAGTATCCTCTCGTTCAATGGTTGTCAATCTTCCCAAACGTTTTTTACGTGTCTTACTTCGGAGAAATTCTTTACTCTTATTTAGGGCAATTGAATAGATCCACGTAGATAATTTTGACTTGCCTTTAAACCCATCAATTCCTAAGTAGATAGAAGTAAATACTTCTTGGGTTACATCTTCCGCATCTTCGTTGTTTCTAAGCAGATTGACACATGTGTTAAACACTTTTCCGGTGTATGAATCAACAAGTAAGGAAAAAGCTCTATCCTTATCGTGTTTTACCAATTCAAGTAATGATATGTCAGTTATTTCTAGCAAACTTTGTGTAATATAGTGGATAACTTTTGAATTGGTTTCATTGGACCATGGCTGAATTGTTAATTTTACCTTATGAAAAAAAATGGACTTTTAATTTTCGTTCTACTATACCTAACGTCATGTTCTTCTAATTCAGAAGTACAGTCTGCTGACAAAATAGATGCTGCGTATAGTGCAGGTTTAACTGAATTGTCAGATGAAGAATATCCAGATAATCCAGATATTTCTGTACGTCATCCTAAATACATTGAGACAACGATGGATTCCATTGAGTTTCTCCAGTCTGATGTGGGCTTCACACTTGTTATTACTCCTGAAAATGAGGGTGATGATACTGTAAAACTGAATGGCATTCGTTTAATGGAATTTATTCCTACAATACCCGAGTGTTCAAAAGGAGATGAGTATATGTCTTTAATTTCAGTTGTGAACCAAGAGTGGAATAGAAACCAGGTAAAGTGGGTTGGTGATGAGTTGAAAAAAGCGACTTCAAAAGTTCATACCGTTAATAATGAAAAAATTACACGCATCGATTTAGCTCGAAATTGTTTGAATTCATATTTATGGGAATTGTTTTTTTATGCTGATGTAGACGGAAAGGATAAGGTGTTTTACCACGCTTGGTTCAATTTCCCAGCAGAACTATATAAAACGCTTTTCGATAAGCGAAATGCAGATGATTTTGAAAACTATACAAATTACTTGGAAACGTGGAGAGACCCTGAGAACTTGCCTTTAGAACTCTCTAGAATAAGAGTCCAACAATCAGAAGTGATGGTGCCTTGCTCAAATCGTTCAGACGAAATGTATCCATTAAAAGGGGAGCGAAAAAAGAAACAAATTGCGATAATATATCCGGAGACGTACACCAAAATGTCAGATTTTCATACAGACTCTGCATTGTTCGCAACCTTTTCACAGCCAGGATTCTATAATAGAAAAGACCCTCGAACGACAGAATTAGGAAGGTTCAAAACATTGAATAATGTACAGTACAGATTAACAGAGACCGAGCACGTTCAGCACGACGAGTTGCGCTTCGAGTTTTCAAGAGAAAATGGAGAAGTAACACAATTTATTTTTGGAGGAATTCAGTTTGAAGATTTACCAACATTAGCCACTGAAAATGCAAATTCAGGGAGTCAATTTTCTATGGGAATAGGAAACCATCCATTTTATGAAGATTGTATTGCTTATGAGAAATTATGCAGTAAAAACAATCCTTATTTTGGTGTATTGCTAGATGGAGATAACAACTGGTTGGATAGCCACAAAATAGGAATTGATGGTCCGTTATTGCATCGCGATTTGAAAAATGAAAACTTGATTCATGTATGGCTACTTTCATTTGAAAGGCATGCCTTAGTTGGCCATTATATTGTAGACCTATCTAAAGTAAACCGTTAAGTTTTTAAGAAAGTTTTTGGGTTGATGTTGGCCAACGATTTACTTATACATCTCGTTTCATGAGGTAACTAGCAAGGGAAAGTAAGGCTGCCTTTTTTTCTGTTGAAACACTAATTTTAGCCATTGCTTCTTTTGCAAGCTTGTAGTGAGCATCCATTCGTTCTTGACACTCTTCTTTGACGTTCAAGTGATCAAAAAGTTCACGTGTTCGGCTTATTTTTAATTCAATGTTTGATTCATTTTGAAGTTGCTTGGCAACCTCTAGTTGTTCTTTTGTAGCCTTGTTTAGCGCTGTTAAGTAAAGTATCGTTTTTTTATTTGCTATAACATCTCCACCAACTTGTTTTCCAAATTTTTCAGGGTTAGCGTATAAATCTAGAATGTCGTCCTGAATTTGAAAAGCCAACCCAATGTGTAGACCAAAGTCGTAGATAGCGTCTTTATCATGTTCAGAAGCTCCCGCTATAATTGCTCCAGTTTTTAGTGCGCTTCCTAATAAAACCGATGTTTTTTTACGAATCATTTGAATGTACTCATGGATTGTTACGTCGTCACGCGTTTCAAAGTCCATGTCGTACTGTTGCCCTTCACACACTTGAATCGCAGTGTCGTTGAATAGCTCCAATGTTTCAGGCAATTGTTTCGGATCAATGTCTTTACATAATAATTGATATGCTTTAATGAGCATAACATCTCCAGAAAGAATTCCAACATTGTTATTCCACTTTTCGTGAATGGTTGTTTTATTTCTTCTTAATGGTGCATCGTCCATGATGTCATCATGAACAAGCGTGAAGTTATGAAAGACCTCAATGGCCAAGGCTTGGGGAAGTGATTTTTCTTTTTGAGCATCAAACAGTTCCGTTCCTAAAAGCGTTAATATTGGTCGAATTCTCTTTCCTCCAATGGTTAAAAAATAACGCAGCGGATCATAAAGATCAGCAGGACCTTCAGGAAGCTCCATGTCGTTAATTTTTTCTTCGATATATTTAGTGTAGTTGCTTAATTCGAACATTATGAATTGTCTTCAGTTTCTGAAACTTTTTTAGATTCACCAGAAGGCAAGCTTAAGTGGTCCCAATCAATATCAGACTCTTCTGCATAAGCATCAAAATAGGGTTCTTCGAACGACCTGGTTGTAAGTCTTCTTTCTAAGGTTAAGAGTAGTGTTGGTAAAATTACAAGATTGGTAATCATGGCAACAAGCAATGTTAACGACACTAATAATCCGAGTGCTTTTGTTCCGCCAAATTGAGAAAATGAAAACATTGAAAAGCCGCAGAATAAGACAATTGAAGTGTAGAACATTCCAAGTCCTGCTTCACGAATAGCCATAATAGCACATTGCTTTAAGTCCCATTGTTTGTTTGCAAGCTCTTGCCTGTATTTTGCAAGGTAATGAATTGTATCATCTACCGATATACCAAAAGCAATACTAAACACAAGCAGTGTTGATGGTTTTAAGGGAACACCAAACCACCCCATTACACCCGCTGTGAATAACAATGGAATAAAGTTAGGAATTAGAGATACTAGGACCATTCTCCAAGATCTAAAGAGTATGGCCATCAAAATGGAAATGGCTACAATTGCAAAGAGTAAGCTCGTAAATAAATTCAGAACCATGTATTGCGTTCCATTTGATGCAATGATTGATGTTCCTGTTAATGTAATGTCAAAATATTCTTGATCAATAGACGTACGAAGGGCATTGCTAAAATCAGCGTGAGCATAATAGGATTTAATCAAATCAGAATTCATATCGAATTCAAACTGCTTATCTTCATTGCCCTTAGCATAGTGTTTCGTTAATGCATTATAAACGGCAGGATAACCATAGATTATCGAATCTACATAAACGGTGTTGTGGTCCTTTTCATAGTTCGTAAATAAACGTTCAATCGCTTGTTTGTTTGGGTTCAAAATTGAATCAATTTCGATTCTCATTTGCTGTGACTTGTCTTCTACATCGTAGGCCCCAATATCTTTTAGCTGTGAGCGTATTCTTAGCACACAATGTGTGGTGTCAACAAGTTCATTTAAAGCAATTCCAACACCTTTTGAATTGGTCACAATTGAGCTACTTATATATTGCTTTAAAGCCCCAAGTTTTCGTTTACTTGTAATTAACTTAAAGTGTGTCGAGTCATTGTCATGAAACGCCATGTTGGCTGCTTTCAAGAAGTCAACATAAGAGATGTTTCTTGAGAATAAAGAGTCGTTCTTGTATAGGTTCTGAATAGCTTCGACGCGTTTGAGTGTGCTTGATTTAGCCAATCGACTCGGCTCCTTATAATCAACCATTATCTCAAAAGGAATAGACCCTCCAAAATTCTTTTGAATAAAATTAAAATCGTTTAAAATTTGGTGATCCTCAGGGAGGTCGCCTGTTAGGTTTCCAGTAGCCTTTATTTGCATCAGCCCAAAAACACTAAACCCAACAATAGCAAGGGTAGTAATGTACACCCATTTTCGATGGTTTAGCGTAATGTTGACCAAGTTATTTAAAAGGCCTACAGCAAGTTTACGCTCTAAATGCCTTAGGTGACGTTTTTTGGGAGGTTTAGATAACGAAAGAATGATTGGCAAAATTGTAATTGAAATTACAAAGACAAGAATGATGTTGATCGAAGCACAGATTCCAAACTCAACAAGCTTAGGTGAGTTTGTACTTATAAACGTTAAGAAACCTAAGGATGTTGTTACGTTTGTTAACAAGGTGGCAGTTCCAATCTTTTTAATTACACGGGTAAGCGCCTTTACCTTGTTTCCATGCTCCACCATTTCTTGGTGGTACTTGGTTGTAAGAAAAATGCAGTTGGGGATACCAATAACAATCATTAATGGCGGGATTAATGCCATAATCACAGTTATTTTGAAGTCTAAAACTCCAATAGTACCAATGGCCCAAATTACAGCAACTACAACAACAAGCATGCATATTAGCACCACTCGCATAGATCTAAAAAACAGGTAGAGTAGCAGTGATGTTACACCAATTAACAGTGCAATAAAGATGTACATTTCCTTCATTACCTGCTTCCCAATTACAACGCGTAAGTGGGGCAGTCCCGCAAACTTAGGTGTTCCAAAGTAGTCTGAATATGTTTCAGATAGACGCTCCACGTCAAGAACAACGTCTGCCTTTTTTTGATCTGTTATAAACCGTTCTTCAACACCAATAATCATCAACGAAACGTTGGAAGTGTCGTTATAAAGAAGCCCTTTATACATGGGGTTATTCTTTATTTCAGCTCGAATTGAATCGATTGATTTCTCTTGAAAGTTTGTGTCAGAAAATACCCGATGAGCTTCAAATTTTTGAGCTTTTCGGTTGTTTGAGATGGTAATCAATGTTGCTTCTGATACAACCGATTCAATGCCATCATATTTTAAAATAGAATCACCTAACTCTTTCCATTTTAAAAAGTTACCCTCTGTGTAAAGTGAATCTGTTTGAATTGCAATTACTAGCGTTCCAACATCTTCTCCAAAGATTTCCGTAAAGCGATCGTAATCTTTTTTTGCTTGTGCATTTTCAGGTAAAAGAATACCGTACTTGTTGTCAAGTTTTAAGCCTGAAAGTACATTGTAACCAAAAAAGACGGTTAACAATGTTAACACACCAATGATGATAAAGCGATTTCTTAAAATTAGATTAGCAATTAATTGCCACATTGCACGTACTTAGCTTAGGTTTGAAGGAGTAAAAGTAAGGTTAATTAATGAGTGAGCAAAGGAATTCTTAGCTCAATACAAAGCCCATGAACTCAAACGCAATAATGCGCAATGATTTGGAAGATTTCCTTGGATTTTAAGGCTTGACTAAAATCTTTTTGAGTCTAGGATAACAGCCATCTTAGACTGAAGTTCTTTTGCGGCTAAACCTGCTTTTTCAGCAAAATCAGTTTCATTAGACGCATAAATAATTCCTCGAGAAGAGTTTACCAATAGTCCACAGTCGTCGTTCCAACCATAATTGGAAACATCCTCTAGCGACCCGCCTTGCGCTCCAACACCAGGCACTAAAAAAAAGTTTTTTGGCGCTATTTTTCTAACCTCTCCAATCGCTTCTGCTCGTGTCGCTCCAACAACATACATCAAGTTTTCGTTTGTCCCCCATTTTTGAGATGTACGGAGCACCTTTTTATACAATTCTTCGTTGTGGTTGTCCGCCATAAATTGGAAGTCTAATGCACCTTTGTTAGAGGTTAGTGCAAGTAGAATGACCCATTTGTTTTCGTATTCAAAGAATGGGGTAACACTGTCTTCACCCATGTAAGGGGCTATTGTGACCGAGTCTGCATTTAAGTAATTGAAAAATGTCTCTGCGTAATATCTTGAAGTATTTCCGATATCTCCACGTTTGGCATCAGCAATTGTAAAAATGTTTTTTGGAATGTAATCCAATGTTTTCTTTAAAGATTCCCACCCTTTTGGCCCATGACATTCGTAAAAGGCAATATTCGGTTTGTATGCGACACAATAGTCTTTTGTTGCATCAATAATTGCTTTGTTAAATTCAAAGATTGGGTCTTCAGTATCGCGTAAAAATGAAGGGATTTTTTCAAGATCAGCATCTAAACCAACACATAAAAAAGAGCGTTTAACTCGAATTTGTTCTATAAGTTCTGCTCTTGTCATTTTACGTTTAATTTTTAGTCTTTTTTCACTTTAGTTGGTCTTCCCGACCAAGGTTCAGATGTTTCACATCTTCTTTTTCAGTCTTCGGGTGTTCCACATTCTCTTGTGCCTTATTGGTCTTCCCGACCAAGGCTCAGATGTTCCACATCTTCTTTTTCAGTCTTCGGAAGCTACGCTTTGTCCTTCAAGCTACGAGCTTCCCGTTCTACTTTCAGTCTTCGGAAGCTACGCTTCCTCTCCTTTTAGTTTTTCGGCGTTTTCCGCCATTTTTAATGAGTCAATCATTTCTTGAATGTCACCATTCATAAATGAACTCAAGTTATACATAGTCTTACCAATTCTATGATCTGTTATACGCCCTTGAGGGTAGTTGTATGTACGAATTTTTGCAGATCTATCACCCGTAGAAACCAATGATTTTCTGTGTTCTGCACGTTCGTTTTGAATTTTATCTAATTCAATTTGATACAAACGAGATCTTAAAATAGACAATGCTTTATCAAAGTTTTTATGCTGAGAACGACCATCTTGACATTCAGAAACAACCCCTGTTGGAATATGTGTTAAACGAATGGCAGATTCCGTCTTATTTACGTGCTGACCACCTGCTCCAGATGCACGATATGTATCTCTACGCACGTCAGACATGTTTAAATCAAAATCAACTTCTTCTGCTTCGGGTAAAACTGCAATTGTGATTGCAGAAGTGTGAACTCGCCCTTGAGACTCCGTCTCTGGAACACGTTGCACACGGTGAACACCCGATTCAAATTTTAACACTCCATAGGCTGCAGGAGCATCGATGTTTATCGAGATTTCACGATATCCTTTCGTTGTTCCTTCATTTGAGTTAACGACTTCGTAGCTCCAACCTCTTTCTTTGAAAAACATGGTGTACATTCGGAAGCAGTCTTCCACAAAAATACAGGCCTCGTCACCACCGGTACCGGCACGAAATTCCATAATGGCACTTTTCTCATCTTCAGGATCTTTAGGAATCAACATGAATCGAATATCTTCTTCCATTTCTGGGCGAATACCTTCAAGTTCATCAATCTCCATCTTCGCCATTTCGCGCATTTCAGGATCAGTCTCTTCCTTTAGTAGTGCTTTTGAGTTTTCTAAATTCTCGATTAAGTTTTTATACTTTTTATAGACAGCTACAAGTTCCTCAAGATCTTTGTATTCTTTATTCAGCTTGACATATCGCTTCATGTCCGCAATAATGTCAGGATCGACAATAAGCGTCCCAACCTCAATGAATCGGATGTTTATTGCTTCAAGTTTTTGTAGTAAATCGTTCATTACTTAGTATATAAACTCCCCGTAAGGCGAATTAATCGTTAGTTTTTTGCCTTCGTGCGCTTCTACACGTCCAACAATTTGAGCATCGATATTGAATGATTTTGATATCTCAATAATCGAATTTGCAACCTCTTTCGGGACATAAATTTCCATACGGTGTCCCATATTGAAAACCTTGTACATTTCTTTCCATTCCGTTCCAGATTCTTTTTGAATCATATCAAACAACGGAGGGATAGGGAATAGATTGTCTTTTATTACATGTACGTTATCTACAAAGTGTAACACCTTGGTCTGGGCTCCACCTGAACAGTGAACCATACCATGAATGTTTGCACGTTGTTCGTCTAAAATCTTTTTAATAACAGGAGCATAAGTTCTTGTTGGAGACAGTACCATTTTACCAGCATCTAAAGGAGCGTTAACATCTTCGGTTAATTTTTTTGTTCCTGAGTATACCAAGTCACTTGGTACAGACGGGTCAAAACTTTCAGGATATTTAGTAGCTAACTCTTTGTCGAAAACATCATGCCTTGCAGAAGTAAGTCCGTTAGACCCCATTCCTCCATTGTACTCCGTTTCATAAGTTGCTTGACCAAAAGATGAAAGTCCAACAATGACATCACCGTCTTGAATGTTATGGTTTGAAACCACATCAGAACGCTTCATGCGACAAACAACAGTTGAATCAACAATAATTGTACGCACTAAATCCCCAACATCTGCTGTTTCTCCTCCTGTAGAATGAATTCCAATTCCTTGAGACCGTAGGTCTGTAAGTAACTCTTCAGTTCCATTAATTATAGCAGAAAGGACATCTCCTGTAATTCGATTTTTATTTCGACCAATTGTAGAAGAAAGTAAGATGTTATCTGTTGCACCAACACACAATAAATCATCAATATTCATGATTAATGCATCTTGTGCAATTCCTTTCCATACGGAAATATCTCCTGTTTCTTTCCAATACATGTAGGCCAAAGAAGATTTTGTTCCAGCTCCATCTGCATGCATCACTACACAGTAGTCTTCATCGCTAGTTAAATGATCTGGAACAATTTTACAAAATGCTTGTGGAAATAAACCTTTGTCTACGTTCTTGATTGCATTGTGAACGTCCTCTTTTCCAGCGGAAACGCCACGTAAATTATATCTAGTGTCTGCCATAATGAAATGTAAGGTGCAAAATTAGCAAATCTAAGCGCAAAGGCAGAATTTATAGGGTGAAAAATTTGATTTGAAAAGGGTGTATTCTTAGATTGGATGTAATTAATTCGTAAGAACATTAAGCTTAATCTGATTCAAAGATGAATTAATCTACTTGTTCAAACTGAACGTTGAAAGCAGGGTCTAGAATGAATTTACCTGCAACTTTTTGCTGAGTCCCCGGGTGTATGACTCCTTTAATTAAAGCGGTCTTTCCTTTTGTGATTAAATCACTAAGTTGTGTATCGGTGAGCTTTTTCTCCATTAATTCAAAAGGAATTTTAAAACCACACGATTTGAAATTACTACATCCAGTAGCTGTTTTTCCTTTTATTAAGGTTGCACGCTTACATTTTGGACAGAGAATCTCCTCAAAAGAGATTGTTTTTTTAACACGCTTCTTTTTAGGTTTAACAGTTGATTCAGGTGCTTTTCCTTTGAAAAAGTGAACACTGCTAGGGGTGTTGAAAATAACTTCGTCCGTTAACTCACGCACCATTTTATAGAGCTCTTGTTTAAACACCTCAAGGTCGTAGGATCCTTTTTCGATTAAGCGCAGTTTACGCTCCCACTCTCCAGTAAGCTTAGCGCTCTTCAGTAATTCATTTTGAATCGTATCGATTAAGGCAATTCCTGTTTGTGTAGCGATGATGTTCTTGCGTTTTTTTTCAATGTATTTCCTGCGAAAAAGTGTTTCGATAATGTTCGCTCGAGTTGACGGTCGACCTATTCCATTGTCTTTCATTAGTTCCCGCATTTCTTCATCTTCTACCTGTCGTCCGGCAGACTCCATGGACCGCAATAATGTAGCCTCTGTAAAGTGCTTAGGTGGAGATGTTTTTCCTTTGTGAACTAAGGGTTCATGTGGTCCTTTTTCTCCTTTTTCAAAAGAAGGCATAATGGCCTCTTCATTTTTTGATTTTTCGTCTTTCTTTTTCGCATAAAGAATTTTCCATCCTGGTGCTAAAATTTGTTTGCCTGTAGCCTTAAATTCTAACGATTCAACTTTTCCTAAAACGGTTGTGTTTGAAACGATACAAGGCGGGTAAAAAACAGCAATAAATCTCCGGCAAATTAAATCGTAAATATTTTGTTCTGCAGGTGTAACGCCAGAGGGTGCAATCCCTGTTGGTATAACGGCGTGGTGATCAGTTACCTTTTTGTCGTCGAATACCGTTTTTGATTTTTTGATCGGATTAGCTAAGATACTTTCTGTAAATCGGGAATAGTATTGAAGCCCCTTTAGTATGTTTGGTATCTTTGGGTGTAAGTCTTCAGTAAGGTATGTGGTATCAACCCTTGGGTAGGTGACTAATTTCTTTTCGTAAAGCCCTTGAATCAATTTTAGTGTATCGTCTGCAGAAAGCCCATATTTTTTATTGGCATCTACTTGAAGTGATGTCAAATCGTACATTCGTGGGTTTCCTTCCTTCCCTTCCTTTTGTTCAAATGACGTGATTTCGAAATCTTTGTTTTTCAGGTATTCTAGTCCTTTTTCTGCTTTGTCTTTTGAAGTAAGTCGGTCTATTTGACAATTGAACTCTTGTCCTTTGTAGGTTGTTTTGAGTTCCCAGTATTCTGCAATTGTAAAGGCAT
>Ga0115008_10000197_pt1 | contig 40850 bp, 33 predicted proteins | sample FraStrMetagenome_FD_87164 | JGI IMG/M metagenome (GOLD analysis project Ga0115008, IMG submission 87164) | Marine eukaryotic phytoplankton communities from Arctic Ocean - Fram Strait ARC3M Metagenome | ecosystem: Environmental > Aquatic > Marine > Oceanic | place: Fram Strait | collected... | reverse complement strand
GATCTTGATGAGATTGATAAGCGGAGCTTAGAAATTTAATGAGATCTACTCTAGAATGATCGACATCCGAATTCTGGATCGTGAATCTTGATCCGAATGAGTGACGCCGACATCTGTTTGATGAACTTTGGCTGTGAACTTTGGCTGAGCTAAACTAGTTTGCGAATGCTGAACTAACAAGGGATCACCTTTTGATAAATTTTGAGCTTCAGGGATCACCTTTTGATAATTTATTAGCTTAGGGATCACCTTTTGATAAATTTTTAGCTTTAGGGATCACCTTTTGACAATTTGTTGTTAAGGGATCACCTTTTGAAACAAAAAATTCTTTAAGGATCATGATCCTATTTAGTCTACTCTCTCTGTTTTACCAATACATCCAACAAATATAAATGTACTGCTGGTGCTCCAATCCTTCTCAATGTTGTGGAGGGCTAGCCGTCATTTCACCATCTTCAGAACTTATCCAGGTGTAAGCATTACTGTATTGAAGAGCAGATCACTGTTTCGCGATTCGTTCCGACAATGTCTTGCAGCGTCTACGGTAGGAGATTTTTATGTATGCGTAGGCATCGGACCAGCAAGATTACTATCCTCGTCCTCGTCAGTTGGTTGTTCTAAATCTTCTCAACGTGTGGTTCAAGTTGTGGAGCACTCGTCTAATCCTTTGTCTTCGGCTCCTGCTGATAATGTAGAGTTACGTACTAGTAATAAGACGTTTCGATCCAATGGGGCGGAATGGGTCTCAGTACGTAGCAATGATGACGATCGTCGTTCTCTTTTGAGAAGACAGAAACCAGGAAAGAAAAGCGATAGGAGACAACTAGGTGTGATTCCAATTCAGGACAATTTGCGACGATTGTTTAGAAAATACTTTGTTGATAAATTCTTGCCGAATGGATATCCTAATAGCGTAGGTGAAGGGTATGCAAAATATTCAGGTTTATCGTTTATTGGAACGACTAGCAGTAGCATTATGATGGTGCTTTCTACGCAAGCTTTACTCCAAGCCGTTGGTCTTTCCGATGGTGTTGCGTTGGGAATCTCGGCAACATTGAATTGGGTGATCAAAGATGGTATTGGGCAATTCGGTGGAATAATGTTTGCAAGTTATCTGGGCAAGACAAAAAGCTTTGACATGGATCCTAAAAGGTGGTATGTAGTGCGTTGAGCAAAGAAATATCTTTTCACTTACATGTTTCAAAAGCTTCATTATTCATGTACGTTCTCTCGTTGGATGAAATAGGAGATTTCTCTCAAGTCTTGCCATGGATTTGGCAACTTTTATTGAGATTATATCACCTGCTTTTCCGGGGTCCTTTCTTTTCTTGGCTTCTCTAGCAAATATTGGCAAAAATGTAAGCTTCTTATCTGCCTCCGCGAGCCGAGCAGCATTGCATCAGTCTCTAGCTCAGCGAAATAATCTTGCTGATATTACTGGTAAGTTCCCGCTATATAAACACTAAATATGTCTATGAATGACTCAGGGCATTCTTTGTAGCCATGGCAGGTAGTCAAAGCATTGCAGCTTCGTTAATCGGCACGTCCCTGGGATGCATCATATCACCACTAGTAGGTATTGAGAGCTTGAAGAATCTTCTTATATCTTTTGTATTGATGTCCAGCGTTCACCAAATTGCAGTGTACCATTCTTTAAAGGCAGTCGCATTGAAGACTTTAAATGAGCAACGATTATTCCATTTGTTAGAGGTAACGATGAACCAACCGAAAGATGGCAACTTCAACATTGCCGGTGCGAATGAAGTGTCCAAACTAGAGAAATTTCTTCCCTTTCAAAGATATCGAAATACTTGGCTTCATGTAGGAAAACGTGTACAAGAGTTCTGTCCGGACGCCTCAAAATTCGAAGGCGTGCTTGCTGTAATGGGAGATGACTGCATGTATTTTATTAATATACAGAGTGATCCTTCAAACAAAAGAGAAACAATATTCATAACATTTAAAGAGGGTGTGAGCGATATCGATTTTGTCCGCGGGATTTTTCATTGTTTTGTAATACGAAAGCATTGCAACGACATGCGAAAACCAGATACTTTTGAACCATTAAGAATCGTTCAAATAACGAATAACTATGTGAAGACATCATTTCCGTCCTTCGCGAATCAGATGCAACATCACGAATGGCAGTTTAGAAAAGAAGATTTTGATCACGAATATGATGATGTTCGGTATTACTTCGACGTAAAAGTAAAATAGAGACTGTAGCAAACTTAACTTATTATGCTTACGCTGCTTGGTCTATCAATTCAAAAAGCTCGTCTTCTTCTTTTGCTTTTTCTTTCATTCGCTTCTCGAATTTCTTTACAGCCTCTCTATGCTTTTTGCTTCGCATGTGGTTTTCCATTTGAGGTTTGCTTTTGAAATCTTTCCGACAGTATTCACATTTAAAAATTTCTGGTTCTTCTGAGATTTCAGAAGAGTTATCATCCTCAAAATCTTCAACAACCTCATCAAACTTAAGTTGCTCATCGCAGTCATTTTCAACCATATCAGCGTGCGAGGATTCCTCTAGATGAGGAAAAGATTTGTTGTCGTTCTCATTTGGATTTGATTCAATTGAAGCATACTCTAAAGGCGTTTCAGTTCTTTGATCTATTCGGATCTCTTTACTCTTCTTCCCTTTCTTTCCCCGTTTCTTCTTTCCTTTTTTCCCAACATATTCATATTCATCATCTTCTAAATCGGCCAACCTAATTCTGCCTGCATCGAGATCACTTGCTTCCAGATTAGCCATAAACTTTTCCTGCTCGATTCTCCACGACTGCAAAGAAAATTGTTCAGCAAAAAGAATAGGCGTGTATTGAGCAAGAAATGTAAAATACCTACCTCACGAGCAATGGCTGCTTCCGCTTTTCTTCGACTGGCATCTTCTTTTTTTAGCTTTTCCTTTTCCCTTTTCTTTTGTTCAACTTCAATTTTGTGCTGCTTGATTCGAGGATCACGTCTCTTGACGAAATGTAAAAGGCTTAGAATTTCGTCATTTCGATCCTTCTTTGCTTTTCTTCGAGCCTTTTCATTTTCTGTTTCCATTGCGCGTTTATATCTTCGATTAGGAGCCTCTCGAATATCATATTCATCTACCCAAGCAAAATTAAGTATCGATGAAAAACTCTCCCATGACCGATAAAAGCTTTGTACCTCTTTCCATTCTGATTTACTTGTTCCAAATTTTGGCCTGACCTTCGGTTCATCGATATTTCCTTGAGCTACCCATCCTTTCCTCTCTCCTCCATCTACTTTACTGAAAATTTCACCATATATGTGAAAGAAGCTTCCTTCTTCGTCGGAATAGGAATTGCTATATGCTGAGGGATGATGAAACATTGTCACTTCGACAACATATGAAGGAGCATGTTCGTTTGTATTCTCTCCTGGTTTAATACCCATGAGGATAGCCTCACGGTGATCATCATACCACTTTCGTTCATTCGGATCGGATAAGCATTCATATGCCTCCTTCGAAAATTCCACAAGGATGAACAAATTGAGAAAATACATCGAAAAATCCAACCGCATCTACTCTTATCTCAATATTCCTTCTTAATCTCACCTGCACGAGTTTAAAGAAATCCGTGGCTTCCTCAATCTCTTCAGCTGATTTGCCAATTTGTTTATCAGGATGGCATTTCAAAGCGAGTTTTCGATGCGCCTTTTTTATAGCAGACTCATCAACGTCTCGCTCTACGCCCAACACTTCATAATGACAACGAATGGCCGGCATGATATTCTTTCAATCGTTTTATTACACCGCAACCTACCAAAACAAAATATAGACTGTTTCCAGTTTACTTCCTATCCCCTTGTTCTAACGTTTCATGATCTACTCAGTTTGAGTGGTGCTTGCTGGTCGATGGTAAGTTCGCATAGAATTTGGACATATTCTCATTTCACAAATAACCAAAAATAATAAACTCCTGGATCTCTCTCTCGTCGTTTTAGACTCCTCCAATAATCACTCTAAAGTATCTAGGTCAAACTAAAGATCCGCTTCAAGCTACGCTACATCTTAATTAATTGCATATATCTACCTAATATTGAGTAAAACATAAAAATGATACTCTATTAACACACTATTCATAATTCGAATTATGCTATACGCTTACTTCCTTTATCCCCTCGCAGGAAATCTGTGCACTGGTATAGTGTCTTTGTTCGAAGTGGGCGAATCTTCCAATTCGTCTCGAACTGGCTTCTTTCCATTCCTTACCAAATCTTTAACCTCTTCTCCCGTCAAAGTCTCGTATTCTATAAGAGCTTCTGCTAGACTTTCGTGTGCATTAGCGTTAGATTTCAAGATGTTTGTTGCACGCTCGTAGGCAGCTTCCAAAATCTTCTTGACTTCTTCATCGACCTTCGCCCGAGTGGCTTCGCTCGCAGCTCCCTCTTGACCATCTTGTATCACAAGGTTAACAACCCCAAGCTCAGAGCTGTAGCCATATTTTGTTACCATATCTCTAGCTATTTGTGTGGCTTGCTGAATGTCATTCATCGCCCCAGAGCTAATATTATCCGGGCCGAAAATCAGTTCTTCTGCTACACGTCCACCCATTGCCACATCAATGTAGGCTGTCATCTCCTTAAATTTCATCGATGTAGAGTCCTCTTTCCCATCACCTCGCGGTAAAAACTGGACCATACCTAATGCTCTACCACGAGGCAATATCGTCGCTTTATGGATAGGAGGCCCCCCTGGCGTAAGAAGTGCTACAAGAGCATGGCCGGCTTCATGGTAAGCAGTGGAAGCGGCATTCTCAACATTTTGTGTCATTTTCCTTTCTGCTCCCATTAATATTTTGTCTCTCGCATATTCAATCGTCTCTTGTGAAATCGCCTTTAAGTCTAAAACTGCAGCCCGCAAAGCGGCGGTGTTGATCAAATTATACAACTCGGCTCCTGACCAACCGCTCGTATTCCGTGCGGTTGTCTTTAAATCGACATTATTGGCAAGAATTTTGTTTCTTGTGTAAAGTTGCAAGATTTCGAGCCTTCCCTTGAGATCGGGCGCATGGACTGTTACGTGTTTATCGAAACGACCAGGACGTAATAGCGCCTTATCGAGAGAAACTGAAAAATTTGTGGCACCGATCACAATAATTCCTGAGTTCGTCTCAAATCCGTCCATCTGTACCAAAAGTTCGTTCAACGTCATTTTAAGGGCACTTTGATCTTTCAGCTTTCTGCTACCTCCCACGGCGTCGATCTCGTCAATGAAAATAATACAAGGCGATTTCTTAGCCTTCGCGGCATCGAACAACTCACGGATTCGCTTCGCTCCCACTCCTACATACATTTCTTCAAATTGCGATCCCGATGCGTAAAAGAAAGGAACTCCCGCCTCTCCAGCTACGGCTTTTGCCAACAACGTTTTACCAGTCCCTGGCGAGCCCATCAGTAGTACGCCTCGTGGCAAAGTCCCACCTAGCCTGGTAAATTTGCTAGGATTCTTAAGAAATTCTACGACTTCCTCGAGTTCTTCCTTCGCTTCATCACATCCTTTTACATCATCAAACGTTACACTGTTTTGGTCTGGCGTACTCTCCTGAACAATCTTGCTACTTCCACCGAACGGACTTCCAGGACCTCGAAGACCTTTCTCTTCCATTAAAACTCCAAGAAATGACACGACAATAAAGATAATAGCAACATTTCCAACAAGCCTAGCAACCAACGGACCAATCGTTCCTGATATTGCCGATTTTACACTGTTTCCACCAGCAGCTCCCGAGGCAGAATTTGTCATGGATACATATAACGGATTAGCAACACTTGAACCTTGCGCCGTGGCAGCAACTGTCGCAGCAGCACTACCACCACTAGCATTCGCTAGCATTTGTGTCACCTGACCTGGAACCTGTTTTCCCATGCGTTGCATGGCAATCTGATACTCAGCTACGACAGCTGCAGCGTTATTGCTCAACTGTGCACCTCCATCACCAGCTTGCCTCATAACCTGCTTCGACGCAAAATTTTCATACCACTTTTGAACAGCTGCAAACTCCTCTGAAGCATTCAAGCCACGAAGAAACATCAGTTGCTTTTCTAAATTCGTTGGATTAGAGGCAGCCTCCATCTCCAAGTTTTTCAGTGCATTCATCTTCGCATTCCCGAGAAATGAGGTGAGAAATGGACGTGATTGTTGAGACTGATGATTCCACAACTGCCGATTGCTACTGTTTAGGTTGTAACTATTCACTAACGATGACGATGACGAGTATAATCGATCATTATTCCACAAAGGCGGGAATTGTGACCTGGATTTAAGCCGCTCCAACTCACGCGCCTGTTTCAAAGCACGATGCGGCCAAAAATGCTGTTGTGATACATTCCAAATTGGATTGCATTACAAGTTTTTATTATCGAAATGTAAGCAATGAAAAGAACAATTATAAGAAATATTTTTTCAACAATCATCTCAAATTGTAACTTACAAAGTATCGAACTTGATTATTGGAAGACATGTTACAACTCTGGAACTCTAACCACGTTATTCTAACCACCGGTAATAAATTTGCAAAATAATCTTATCCCGTAACTCCACTCTACGCTACTCCAACACCGACTCACACTGCTTCTTATGAATTCGTGATGATGGTCAGATGATATGCGAATGCTTTTGCTGTCAGGAACAACTACCGTGTGAATAAGTTCCCTTGTATGATGTAGTAATAATGCAGAATTTCAGCGGGATTGTATGCGCTGTGATATGATGAAGGATGCTGGCTGATTTGGTGTATGCTGCTGATGACTGATGAAATTCGTAGATCGAGAAACGAAATGGAAAAATTCTTCCTTTTGCTTCGCTGGCCACAAAGCAAAGTTAGCTATACTAGATGATAACGGTTATTAAAAATTAAGGGGTATTTTGATCGCTGATCCTGATTCCTGATCATCTGATCATCGATACGGTTGAACAAAATATTTTACATGTCTACTGGCATAAAGCATACAGCATACATAGTTGATAGTTGTGATCAACAAACCTACCTCTATCAATCAGGGAGAAAATTTGTTTCGTCGTCTCGTCCAAACGGGAAGTAGTGAACAGATTTGATATTAAAAACTTATTAAATATCTGAACAAGTAGAGGTTGTCAAATTGTTTCAACTGTACTACGGTAGCTCCTGTACTGTAACCTGTTTTTAAAGTCTCGTCTGCTTGTTCGGTAACGAAAGGATCCCATTCTACAAAGAAGAGTGAGATTATAGCTAGGGTTTACTCCGTTGCATAAGTAGATTTTTATCTCACGTTGGTAGGAGAAGACGTGCGCGTTTCTTCTTTAAACAGTGCTTTTCGTTCCGGACAGGATATGTCAACTGTCAAAGAATAATAAGTTAACATTACCAAGAAAGCATGTCGAATCCGAATGGTAGCAACAAGAAAGTCAAACGGACGGCTACAAAAGATACCGTGCCTACATCTTCTCCCTTGCCTGGCCTGTCGAATGACATTTATATGAACCCCATCTCAGAATATGAAGAGCAGGTGGAAATTAATGGTTTGACTCTATTCGACATCCATCGAAAGCCAAGGCCCGTCCTTCCGCGCTGTCAGGAAATAAGTTTGCCTTTGAAGAAAATGAATGCTGAGTTTCAGTGTCCCATATGTCTCGAGTATATGAAGAAGACTTTGATTGTAATGGAATGCCTTCACAGGTTCTGTGCGGCGTGTATTGAGAAATGCCTACGCATGGGAATGAAAGAATGTCCGAGGTGAGTATGTATATAAAGTTAATTTTCTAATAACTTCGTCGCTATGTTTTTGGAATGTACTGAAATCTACAACATCTGCACAGCTGTCGTATTCATATACCGTCGCGGCGCAGTCTTCGAGCGGATAAAGACTTTGATGAGTTGTTGCAGAGCATTCTTGGTGATGTTAACAAACAATGGGAGAAAATGGGAGAGATACTCGAAAAGGTTAATAAAGAAAAATATATGAATAATTCAAATATAACTAGCCGAAAACGTGCCATTGCAGAACAAAGTAGAAATTCGAAAAGGTCAGGCAGTTCTCAAGCGACATCAGTTGCGTCTCCAGCTCTAACTGATGTAAATAATGCAAACAGAAACGTTAGCACTACGGTAGGTTTGGTAGCCTTTTAGAATGATCATTCAGGAAATATCTGCAAATCCTCAAAGCACACCTCTCATGTAATTTTATCAACTCTTTGCGAAGGTTTCCCACGAATCAGTATTGATAAGATTTGTTTTGCGTCGTCATCCTCAAGAAATGCTTATTGACCGCTTACATCGTGAATATTTACGAACCTCAAAGGACATCACAATGAAGCATCTGTCTAAGTTTCTTAAGGAAAAGTTAGGCTATCCTGGACGCGCTCGTGACATCCAGGTAAGGTATAATTTGACGGTGATTTTCCGTCCACATTCTCTAAGGAAATTTCGTTAATTCTAAGTGCTTCAAATTTTTTGAAAAATAGCTTATTACGGTGAATTTGGAAGGAGATGGAGTCATTCTTCGTAACGAGCAAACCCTGGAATTCGTTCGAGACAAAATTGTTTGCAAAAAGGATGTAATGCCCAACGACATTGTCATTCATTACCGTCTGTGTGAAGGTTCAGTAAAAGAAGGGACGTAGATTTAATGACATTGATAATTTCCATCGATTAACATCGCATTCTTCACCGCAATACCGTATGTATTGACCAATGTTGAATTACGTCTGATGATGTGATGTCTGGTAGAGTGCTGTGGCTTTGTAAGAAACTTTGTTCAGAATACTATCTATCTGCCCTCAGTATAATAAATGTTTAACAACTGCAATAGTACAGACTATATTAGAATAAGTTTGTTTCTGTTCTGATCTGGCTTAGTTTTTATACCGTATCTGTATGCATAAGAAAGATAATTCACATCGTAAAAAGATATCATATGATTATGATGCAAGAAGTGATTTCGTTTCTGATGCTAAACCAAAAACAACCGTCCTCTGCGAATCGAACGCAGGACCATTCGAACTGCAATCGAACGCTCTACCTCTGAGCTAAGAACGGCTCGTGACACGTACTTTCTCTACAAATATATATTATCTAGTAAAACAATCCAAGGACATAATATGTAAAGAGATGTTCACAACCACCCATGTCACCATCTCACATTTTTTCTTTTTCAAATACAGTTTTTTCTGTTTTCTCATTATCGATACTGAGAAAAATGACTGAGCAATCAAGTAATAACAAATTAGACGAAAAAGGTCGGACGAAACGAACGTACACATGGGGTGGTTCCTTAGTTGGGTTGAATAACCCTGATTCATTGAAGAAACCTAAGCTGTACAATCATGAAAATCTCCCCACTTCTATGATCGTACAACTGGCCAATAGTGTAGGAGAAGATGTTGCTAATGCTATGGATGTCGGTATGGATCTAACAGTGGATAATTTAAATGAGTTGGTGAACAGTCTAGTTAACAACAAAAATGATGACAATGAGAGTTCAAATAAGCGATTGTACAAATTTTTTGTCAAGTTGAAGCAAGGCGAGGTGGAATTTGAAGCGGATAATCTCGGCGAGTTTATAATTGAACATGAACCTAGCACGGAAGATGTGCTTCAAATTCGGTACGCGCCTCAAAGCGTATTTCAAGTTCGTAGCGTCAGCAGGTGCACTGATACTTTACCCGGCCATACTGAAGCTATACTGCATGTTTCGTATAGTCCCGACGGCAAGCATCTGGCAAGCGGAGGTGGTGATACGACTGTCAGATTTTGGGATAGCAACACTAACTTACCGCGTTACACTGGTAAACATCGAAATCATGTTCTCTGTACAGCTTGGAGCCCTTGTGGCCATGTTTTTATGAGGTCAGGATTTATTTTTTCATTTTTCATAATATTTTTATTTCACTCATTGCCTTCACACTTTGAACTATCAGTGCCGACTTGGCAGGTGAAATAAAAATTTGGAGTCCAAATAATTTGAGAGAATGCTGTAATGTGAAAAAGGCTCATAAAGGACACATAAGTAGTGTTGCGTTCGAGCCTCTTCACTTGTCTTCGTCAGATGTTACGGAGCATTTTGTGTCCGGATCAAAAGACTGCCTTGTGAACATTTGGAAAATATCTCATGCAACAATATCAGAACAAGTCCGACTTGGTAGTCTGAATATTGATGAAGATAGTTCTAAATCCAAATCAAAAGATGTGAAAATTAGCAAGAAGGACAAGATAAAAGTAACAAAAGTTACGAGAGTCATCAGCCTCGCACATACAGCACCGGTCGAAGCAGTAAAGTGGTCCGGAGAAGGGATGATATATAGCACCGGTCGAGATCGCGTAATAAAAATTTGGAGTGGGGAACGTGGACAAATGGGAAAATTGCTTCGCACTTTAACGGGTCATGGACACAGAATAAATTGCCTAGCACTCAATTGTGATTATGTTACCAGAACGGGTCCGTTTACTTTCAAGAACAATAAATCTACCCGAGTGAAAGCATTGGAAAATTATGAAGAGTTCAAAAAAGAAAATAAGGAAGTTATCTTGGTTTCTGGGAGTGATGACTTTAGTATGTTTGTTTGGACTGGCCCTTTGGGTAAGCAAAAAACTAGGTTGAGTGGCCATCAGTTGCTTATCAACTCGATAAGCTTTAGCCCGTGCGGGAGTTTCTTCGCAAGTGCTTCGTTCGACAAAAAGATTAAGCTATGGTCTGCTACGGGAACATTTCTACGAACACTTACGGGTCATGTGGGTGCAGTTTACTGTGTTAGCTGGAGTTGTGATTCACGCTTTCTTGTCAGCGCGAGTAAAGATGCTACTGCAAAAGTATGGAACGTTGGAGGGTCTAAACAAAAATCTTCCAAAAAAGCAATAGCGCTAGAAACTCTCCCTGGCCATGCAGATGAAATATACGCTTTGGACTGGAGCCCAAACGGAACAAGCGTTGCAACTGGTAGCAAAGATAGAACGATAAAGATTTGGAAACATTAATATTTAAAAGAATTCTCTTTGCTCCCTTGCACGTACAAGTGTATATTTTTACTTACACATAAATGTGATGTATGAAAAGATTAATAGAAAGATCAGGACAGCGCCAAAGTTTAGAGTAAGAGAAAAGCTGCTCAAAAAATGATGTCATCGTTGAAATTGAAAAGCACCGAACATAATACAATCTACTCTTGCATGAACACAACTGAACTAGCTATCAAAGTTTTTTACCCCAATTTGAGCGCGACATGTATCCAAAATTTTTGCATTATTTAGTGTCTCTTGTAACGAAAATTGTGGAGCTTCTGTCAAACCCGCATGTATACATCTCGCAACTGCCGCAGCTTCGTATGCAAAACCTGCGCTGTTTGGATAAAAGTATCCGTCTTCATCACCTGGAAGAGGATACTCATACACCTTTGTTGCTGAAGCATTACCACGTCCTTGCTCCTTGAAGGTGACAGAAATCTTGGTTGGACAATGACCAGGACTATGAATCACAACTCTACCTTTTGTACCAAGGACAACTACCACGATCAAAATAAACAAGGAAGCTTCAAAGTTAAAATATTCTACAACCAAGATCAAAATGTCATGAAGAGCAGTACCACTCACCTGTTTCTTCTGAGCTCTCGCCCAGAAGGCCAAAACTGAGAGACGCTACGCCACATCCAGGCAATTTTGGTGTATTTTCAATAGAGTTGGATTCATCCAGCGCTGGTGCAATGCCTCCATCAGAATCAAAGTTAAGAACAGCTACGCCCTGAAGATCAACCCCAGTATTGGAATCAAGTTGACCAACGCACTTGACGTCGCTGGGCATTTTTCCGCCAAAGAAAAGCGTTGCAGCCGCAACAGGATAGGGTGCCACCAACAAGATCGAGCCACCGCCGACACTATGAGTATAAACAAATGAATCTGGATACTGTTCACTATCGCTAGCATTGAAATTAAAGTCAGTAGTGACAGAAACAACCTCGCCAATCACTTTCTCTTCGAGCACTAGGCGTCTCGCCTGTTCGACGGCAGGAAAAAATCGCGTCCACATCCCTTCCATACAAAACAAACCTTTGCTACGTGCCAATTCGACAAGATATTCTGCGTCGACTACCTTACACGAAAATGGCTTTTCAAGTAGCACATGCTTATCAGCATTCAAGCACATTTCACCAATTTGTCTACGAAACGCATGTACATTGCCAACATATACAATGTCAACATTTTCGTCCTTCAGTAATTCCTCATAACTCCCATAGTAACTTGGAATATCAAATTTTTCTGCAAACTTGGCAGCTGATTCGCTGCTTCTAGCTGCACACGCAACGACCTTGGCCGTCGTCACATGTCGTAACGCCAACGCGAAATCATTACTCACTCTTCCACATCCAATCAAACCCCACCGGAGCGGCGGACAATCTAAAAGATCCGAGGCAAGCCCATCTCGAGGAGGCGGTAACGGAGAAGAATCGCATAGCGTGCTCGTCATCTTGGAAATCCGTCAAGGGCTATTACAACGGTTGGATGGATGGTACGCAGAAAGCAGAAACAACTATTACTACGTACACGTATTCAGAGGTCATATCCCCTGATCCCCTCAAATTGCTTTTCTTTTCGACCTCTACATGTACACCTTCACGCGTCAGTCCAGTTGATTCCAGTCCAGCGTGCGCGTAAAATTAATATCCACGACTGGACTTGAAATAGCTCCATTCCTTAGAAAATATAACGGAATACGTTATGGTACTGAATAAATGAAATTTGCCACGCGTAAATACCCTGAGCATCCCTTGGCTGGGCATTGGCATGAGAGGTCACAGAAATCGGCGAATCCAAAATTGCACGAGCACGAAGCACGAGGCACGAGGCCTCTCCGACTTGTATGCAATGCGCTACTACACATCATCGTTAACAAAAGTCTCTATTCCCATCCATTTCCGTTGTAGAATTGAATAAACTTCCCCGATTCCCCTAATTACTGTCAAACGCTCGCATCTATCATGTCTCGCCAATACAATCAATTCCGTATGTATCAAATTGATTATGCTGTGGTTGCATCGGGAAAGATGATATCTTCTAGCAAGCGCAGGTTGAGATGGTATGGAAACTTATTTGGATCTTTCATGTGTGTGTGTACGTGTATGCACATATTTTGCAGTAAGAAGCTATGCTGAGAATTTGTATAATTTTTTTACATTGCGTTGATAAACATGATATAGGAAATTTGGATTTGCTAACATGCCCTCTCTGGAAGAGGGAAAGACTGGAACTGAATGTCGAGGAGAAGAGCATGATGTTCAATTTGTTTGGTCCTTAACTTCTGGAAAACGTCTTATCTTAGCAGATGGACATGAGGTCCATTATTCATGCAATCGTGAATCCTCATTCGAGTTCACTTGGAGCATGCGTGGTAATCGTGCTTTGAAACTTGTAGCGCATGCATTTTCCCCTGGTGCGAGCGCGGCTAATCCCTACGCTGCGCGACAATATGATCTGTTTATTGATGGACAGAGTTTCTTTACGCTTCCTCGCGTGTATGAGTTGGGTATTCAGGGATATCAGCCTCGTGGTCATCCAGTCAGTGCAGTAGCTGTTGGTCGCAATCAAGCTCCACAATATAGGGGTGCTGGATATGGAGGAGGGTCCAATGGATATCGTGAGTACAACCTAACCACTGGCCAATACGAAGGCCCAGAGGCGCCTCGCAATAGTTCCGAGGAGGAGGCAGCATTGCAACAGGCAATTCAGAAGTCTCTCGAAGATTCAAAGGCTCACTTGAGTGGTCCTTCCTCTCAACCGAAACCAGTAGTAAGCAAAGGTGCAGAAGGTTTGTTAGATTTGCTTGATTTCGGAGGACCACCTGCTCCAGCTCCTGCCGCTAGGTGAGGACATATTATCACTTAATGTTGTGCTAATGTTCACTGAGCACGTCTCACTTCTTTCGCAATTACAGTGCCCCTGCAGCTGTCGCTCCCCCTCCCCAAGTAGCGTATGATGATCCCTTCACACCAAAAGCAGAACCAGTTGTTTCACCAACAAATCAAGTGTTGAGTGCTTACGGTAACTCCGCTTCTTCACCCTACGCCACGGACTTTGCTCAACCTCCAGCGCCAGTTCCAGCTCCAGCCCCCGCAGTTCCAGCGGCCGCCCCTGTTGTTGCATATTCTAACAATTTTGCCCAGCCGCCGCCTGCTGCTACGTATGCGCAAACTGCCCCTCAACCCAACTACTACCAAAATTCAGCGCCTGTAGCTCCTCCCAATCTTACTGTAGATACTGGAGTACCTGCTACTCAACCTACTCAACCTTCTCCTGTAGTTCAGGAGGATCCCCCAATTGTGCTCGCTCCAGAACCAGCATCAAATCCCGTTGATGAAGTAACGAAAGGTCTTAATTCGCTTGTCAATTTGACAGATCTATCTTCCCCCGCCAACAATAGTTCTTCTTACAACCCATTTGATTTGAGTGGGAAAATTCCAGAAACGAAGAGTAGTCTTGGGCCAGCGCCGACGCTTTCAGAGATTCAAAAAACAAGCAAAACACAGAGTAAAGGGCCAGTGATGAAAGCTCCGCCTCCCCAACAAGGGGCCATGGTTCCTCATGCTCAACAGTCAGGCTATGGAGGGTACAATAATTCGTATCCTCCTCCGGTAGGTCAACAGACTGGTTTTGGTGTTGGAGCCCAGCAAATGGTATCACCTACCGCATCTTATGGTCAGCAACAGCCGATGATGTTACCAGCCTACGGTCAACAGCAACCTATGATGTCTCCAACATATGGTCAGCAGCAACATCAAGGAGTACCCCCGCAACAGCCTTACTATCCTCCTCCACAATACTAAATTTTTTCAAAACACGGGGAGTTAATTCTGTGATTAATCTTGTAACTTTTTCGTTGCGGAGTTTTCGATGATTTTGGAAGGGATCCGGGTTACATGTGTTGAAAAATCGAAACTTAATAATTGATAACTTTGACCAGTAATCGTCTAATTTATTTTCTACGATTAGTAAGGTAGTAAGTGTTCGAACGAATGATCTTATCGACGAGACAATCACATAACTAGCATTCAACTCAAGTTCCCACATCATTATTTAGCATTCTCTGAGTACGACAGTGAGTACGTGATAGAGACAGTCCGCAACATTTTTGAATTCCTTACATTTTAGTCACGAGATTGTTCAGCAGTTCTGAATCGCCAATATAAGATACGCGACCCATTTACTACTCGTAGGTGTCTTGGTGATTCGTCTAAACTTTCAAAGATACGCTTAGTCTGCTCCTTCACCGTAAAGGATCCGGTATTACATGAAGTAAAACAAACTTCATTCTTTTCCTTCAATCCACAAACATTTAGTATACAACTGCAGACTTTTATATAGAACGAGTACAACTCCTCTATATATTTTTTTCTCAATTACCATTTTTCAAGCATCTACGATTGACTTGCGAAATAAATCTCAGAGTTTTTTCACAAGCCTGATTTTGCTGCGATTTGGATGAAATTGTGGCAATATTGTCATAAACTGTTGAAGGAGGGTAGGATGCAAAGCCAGAATGATTTCCACCTTCAATATGAAAAAAGACCGATCCGGTAGGAAGTTTCGCTTTGTAATTATCAAAAAGCTCCTTGCTATCAAAGCGAGCAATTCGCTATTGCAGGTTTCGAGGGGCAAACAATTCTTGTAAGACAACGATATTTCAAATGGTATCTAAAACTTGACTTACATCAAGACTTGCATGAACTGACAATATATTTAAGTTCATACACCCACTAAGGTCTGGAACTCTCTCAGGAAAACTCCCAGCACCCCAGATAACTAATTTTCTCAAAGCACATTTATTCTTATATGCTAGCCTTAAGCTTGTATAAGCGCCCATACTGTGACCACCTAAGCTCCAGTCGATCGATACCTTTGATCCCTTAGAACGAAGTTCTTTTTCTACCCACTTTTTGGCGATCTCGATGTCCGCATATCCAGCACCAAGTAAGTGCGTCGGCAATTGTAATGGTTCAGCGGAAATTACAACAACAACTAAACCTGACTTTGCAAGCCTTGTGGCACATGTAGCATAAGATGCATGATTCACCCACATACCAGGTAAAAACACCAATCCATCAATCCGTTTATCGTCAGTAATTTCGCGACTGCTCTCACCATTACCAACTATTCTGCAATTTAAATCACATTCGTAATACCGTCTTGGCGGAAGATAAACATCAAACTTTTTCTTGCGAATAATATCACCTATCGCTATACCTTTGTCCAAGCATTCAATTGCTTCTTCAAGTGGGGCATGTGCCTGACGCACTTGAGGATAAACATTGAATATTGAGTTCGAAATAACCGATAAAGTCGGCACCGCCTCGCTATATTCCAGCATGACACCAATACAAAGCGGCGATACCAAACATGATTGAACAAACGGATACAACCAAGCAGGTCCTGGAGATGTAAGAGATGTTTGCGGGTGTAACAGGATACTGATCGGAAATAGAGAAAGGTAACAGAAAAAAGTGACAAGTAATTTACGAATCGGCAAATTGTAAGAGAAATGTTCTAGGATGCCGTACACAACTTTTGGTCGAAATATTATGTATCGCAGAATCTCGCTAGAAGAAATTAATGCCGATGATAACCCCATTTTCCTATCCAATAATGTATTTATTTACAAGTATGTTGCAAACTTTTTCTGAAAGATGTAGACACTCTAAATGCTTTACGTTGTACGTTCAAAAAGGTGTCGGCCATTTTGCACAAACTTGATATCGGACGGGACGAGTAGTTGCCTGTCCGTCAGTACGTCACGATACCCGATCACACAATATCACACATCCTGGAACTTGGCACACTTTTCACTTTTCAGATTTCAATTTGGATGTTTATTGAAAACGGGTGCAAATCAATTCTCCCCTCTTCCACTTCTAGAGAACTGCTGCCGCTAATCTGACCTGACTTGACCATGATTCTGATCCTGTCCCCGGCTAAGACACTAGATCTTTCACCCCTAACTCCTGTCCAATCAAGTTATGAATGCACCAGACCAAGCTGTAGCAACGCGTTGACAAGAGATGTGGCAAAAGTAATGAAGAAACACGCTGGGAAAGGAAAGTCGCATATGGCCAAGTTACTTGGAGTATCGGCCAATATTGCGGCGAATGCGTGTAATTATTGGTCAGATTACTCATTGACTGTTGAGGATGCGAAATTTGCAAAACCAGCAATTTTTTCGTTTATGGGGGCTGCATATCAGGGTCTTAATGTGAATGATGGTCTGTGCGAAGATGAAGATATTATGAAATATCTGCAGTCCAATTTGCGTATCATTGACCCTCTCTACGGTTCTCTTAGGCCGTTGGATGAGATACAACCATATCGTTTGGAAATGGCTACGAAGAAGATATGGGAAGGTGAAGTTTTGGAAAAACCTAAAGGCTTAGCTAAGTTTTGGGAAGAGGCTGTCACATCTTCGATAAGTGATGATTTGGTAAAGGCCATTGATAATTATGATGGAGATAAACCGTCACAAAGCGTGCTTGTTAATCTAGCCAGTGAAGAATATTCAGCGGCAGTTAATGAGAAGTTATTGTCGGAGAATTGTGTTTATGTCAAATGCATTTTCCGTGACGGAGGTAGAGTAATTGCAGTCCATGCTAAAAAAGCCCGTGGTTTAATGGTCAGATACCTTGCCCTGAACGACGTTCAGGACGTGGAGGGAATAAAAAAATTCAACCTTGATGGCTACAATTTTCATGAAAATGAGTCAAGTGTTAATGAATTTGTTTTTGGTAGGGAGAAACAGGAAAAGAAAGTTAACAGCAAAGCTAAACGAAGGAAGAAAAGCAATTGATATTTATAATCAGAAGCTTTACACAAGGTTTATTAACTCTTTAATTTGCTTTCGAAACGAAGTTCTGAATTTTTCTTAAGCACGTTACATGTCGTGGCCACTTCAAGCAATTCAGATGAGCTAATTGCGGACACCTTCGTAGAACACGTCGGGCGATATGTCGAGATTCTTGCAGGAGTTATCCTGTACAGCTATGAGAACAGTCCGTGACCTCCCTTCACGAGCACAAGAGAACTACTTTGCACAAGTTTGTTTTGACGCTCAATGTGTTTATTGACATCATGCGAATCTTTCCGGAGACGAGGACGCATTAGCGAAGGGTGTGAAAGAAGATATGCATGACATCGGAAAACATATAGCACCAAGGCCAATGGGCATACAATTCCCATGTTCTCGACGTGAACACATCTTGTCCACTAATTGCCTCTAATTTATGCTTCATATTCATATTGATCCCTCCGATTGATGTAAAAAGCTAAGTGGTATTTTTCGTTTGTAACATGCGAACTTTACAATATATAAAAGCGATGGCCGCTATCATTACGTTTGACAACAAATTGTACAAATAACTTACTGCGTAGTTCTAAAAATCATTTAGATAAACTTCCTTTCACTCGTCATCTGGTAAGTCAGTAATTGACGAATTTTTCTTGATTCTCGCTTCTCTTATTTCTAAAACATGACGTTTCAAAAATTCGGCATAGGCTTCACAATTAACCTTTGCTTCTGTCTCGATCGCTAACTCGAAAGCTTCAACAACTCTCGGATCAGTTTTTCTTGATATAGACTTGTCCGCTAAGCATCTTTTCACAGCTTCAGTGGCTTCAATCGGCTTGGGACATCGCTCACTCATCGGCTTTAGTTTCATTCCGGTTGGTAATTGTGATGGTGCAATGGGGAAAATAAAATGTGGGCCAAAATTAACTCGGGCGCAAGCTCCCATGTACAATGATATAGCTGGAACATAAACCCCGTTTTCAATATTGTCAAATGCTTCACATCCCGAGCGTCTTCCTTTGCTTGAAACAAAGCCGTCTCCCATGGCCTTACCATTCTTAAAAAATCGAATATGGTTGGAAAATTCCACGTTACGAGACGCAGCAGAACGTTTCGTTTTCTTCTTTGGCCGATCTTCGTTGTCGGTATGAAGTGGGCCTAACGATGCCAATCCGCTCGACAAGTTATGATCCGATTTATTCAAATGAATAGCAAATCCAATAACATCCCCCGGTCCAAAGGATTCACCACCCCAATTGTCATCTCGCTTCGACGAATGGATTTTTGACCCACCAATATCTCGTAGGCCGTAGCTCCACTTATCGAATCCCACAGGCGCTTGGAGATCACCAGTACGCATAGACCATCCTAAACGTAAATGTCCTAATCCCAACTTTGTGTCACTGCTCTTCTCAACATTCTGTATCGAATCATTTGTATCCAGTTCCTTTTCCAACTCTTTGCCAACTCGCAGAGAATTCTTTGGGGGCAGATGAAACTCTCTCTGACTTGATGATGATGATGATGTTGTTGCATTTGTACTAAAGGCAGAAGCTTGCCCATTGGAAGGCATAACCAGTACTTCGTAGAAATAGGTCATAGCTTCCGACGTTGTATCCACTCCATGCGATGCTCGGGCCATGCGATATCCTCGCATACCACCCTTAACAGACAACCGATCTCCTGGCGGACCAACCTGAACCTGCGTTGGTGGAGCCGAATCTTTGGCACTCAAATGAACAAAAGGAGGACATTCTGACACGTACTTCTGTGCAACATTGGCAATCAAATCCACAAAAGCTTTTTTACTCGTTTCATAGTTTTCATCCTTATCTTTTTTAGAGGAGGAAGAGGTAAGAAATGGATGATTCAATCCATGCGACTGTAGCATCGTCAATCCAACAATCCCCACGCACAAGTTGGCTTTGGATATTTGTAGTAGACCATGCAATGCAAGACCACGTTCCACCCGAGCGGCAGCAGTAATAGAGTTATTATGCTTAGTTTGAGAGGATGATGATTGCCTTTTATCATTTTCTTTTGCCGATACATCCAAAGCTCTGTGATGTAACTTCGCTGCAATTTCATCCTTTCCCATTGAATCATGTTTTTTCTTGGAAGTGGTGGCGATTGGATCAGCTTTAGTATTTGTAATGCTGCCGGTCATCTCGCTACTAGCCAAGCTAGCTGAATCTTTATCACCATTAGTGGAATAAGGGCTAGATGTTTTGTGGCTCATTGTGGGAAATTTTGTTCACTTCTCTCTATCTTTTTATCTCTTTCTCCAGCAACAGCAGCCCAAACTTCTTAATGATGGTTTTGATGTCTCCGTAAAGCAAACCTTTACGGAGGATACGAGATACTCCAGAATCCAGAATAACCACTGTAGAATGTAGAAGTCTACGTAAAATCCTACGAGAACTTAAGGCTAAATAGTGCATGATTTTTTGGGGTGATAAAGTATCTTCGCAAAGTCGTTCAATCAGTCATAAATATCTCTGACCTTTTATCTTCATGAGGAATGTTTTAAGTTTAAAATAGTGATAGCTTGCCTCTATCGTGAGATATAGAGTCTTTTATAGAGTGGTCTTTTGGATGCGTTTCGTGGAAATATTGTGCGCGATGCGCAAAACTTCATTATGAAGCTTCGCCAGGAAAGTGTACCGTTGAAAAATTATAGTATAGGTCTGCATTTGAATATCTCAGAATGTGATATGTCAGTCTGCCATTAACTCTTAACCTTTACACGTTGGTCCCTCATCCGTGCTCGTTAAATCTCCAGTTAGCTTTATCCCATCAACACAAATGTTCGTGTTATCAAGAGAGCCATCGTCTGTAATTGAAAATTCAAATATGACCGATTGCAGAGCCGGTCTTGTATCAAATGTGCAAGAATGATCAATAGCGCCACCTCCTCCACTCGGTCTTGTGTCATTTACTTCTCCTGATAAACTTAGCCACTTCCCGCTTTTAAACTCGTTCTCAATAAACTTTCCAAGAAGAATTGGTGTGTGATCGGTACCTTCATTATAACTATCACTGCTTTTCTCGGGAAGCCCCAAAATTTGTACGTACTCTGGAATAACATCCTCCCCGTCATTTGACTTAATGCTTTTAATTGAGACACTATCAAGACGTGCACTGTGCCCCTCCTTGAAGTCGAACGCTAAAGATCCTTTTAGTGATTCTTCAAGGCTTCCGATACAAAATACTGGCCCAGGAGAACGTGCATCCGAGTTGGGTACTCCAAGCAGAAAACTCGCTTTTCGATAAAATTTGAGTAATTTTGGATTCACTGGCATATTCTTTAGATATTCAACGAGGGCTATTCTAAGGCTTCCACCGTCAGAACCATCACCATAGTCACCAGCAAAATAATCTATTACTCGATCGATTGTCGAGTGCCTTCCACCGATAATATCGACTATTTTGTCTAAATATTTTCCTGTCTGCTCAACAAATTCAAAATTTATTAGACTGGCCATACTTTTTGGAACAAGCGACGTGCCATATATCGATGAAGAAAGTTCCAGATTTAGCCTCGTTCCCAAGAATGGTGATAGTAGATCGTACTTTGTAGCTTCATGATAATATTCGTCTAAGGATTTCTTCGCCATTATTGAAACATCGCCTACGCATTCCTCTGAACTCTTTGCAGCATTAGCTTCTTTCAATATGGTATCTATTCGTTGTCGCTTCTCAATCAATTTGTCTGTGATCTTCATCTGTGCTTGAACTATTTCTTCGTCAAAAACCTTCCTTAGTGTTGAGAGACTAGTTGGATGTAGGGGTAGTTCATCATCTTTACCAATTAAATGACCCTCCCTTATAGCAAGCTGATCCATAATTGCGCTCGAAAAGTTGAACAGATCGGACTCCGTTGGACCATCAGGTACCGAGCTCATACGATTATTTTCTTCAAACTCCGCACATGTACCTACCCAGTGAGATTTATCCTTCATTTTACTTTCAACAGCCTTCAAATCATGGTATGAAAATTCAAAATTATCGCATGAGTCGCCGTTGTCACCCCTGCAAGATTGCTTCAACATCTCAAAATCCTTTGAAAGTTCTTCTAATAAATCTTTCGAATCCGATAACTTTTCAATTGATCCAATCTTTTCAACAACATTCAACCATGTCACCCTCGAATCCTGATTCATTATCTTCCCACGCTTAACAGTCTCCAGTGCAATGCGTTTATCAATAATATCCTGCGACAATTTCTCAACTACCGCCAACTTTTCTTTTGCACTTGCTAACAATCTCTCATGCTCTCCCAATACAATATCAAATTCGTCCAATGAACCAACCACATCTGCCAATCCCTCCTCCGCCGGAGAATCCTCGTCCTCACCTAACTTTTCCTCCTCTTCCACCTCTTTTCTTACCCGTTCAATATCATTCATCTTCAGCACAGGTGCTTTCTCCCTCTCCACAAAAGGCTCCAAATAAATAACCTCTCCTGTAATATTCGGTGATGGAATAGGCGTGGGGGCTGTCACCACTTTGTACAGGAGATTCAAATGCAGCATAAGCACGTGCATAACAACAAGGATGGGCACGACCCTCTTTACCAACATCTGATTCATGGTGATGGACAGGAACGATGATGATGATCCGTTTGTACTCGTTTGCAAAGTATGAATTCGTTCGTCGACGAATGTGGTGCTTGGATTTTGATTCCGTGGGGTGCTCTGTTTCGTCCTTGCCATGGATGGGTCGGGTCGGGTTGCCCGCTGTGCTCTTTTTGACTGTGTGTTGTGTGTTGGTTGATTGTTGCTTGGTTGCTTGCTCGTGTTGGAAAATGACAGTTGGAGTACAAAAAAGCCGATGGTATGGAACTTCATCGGAACACGTGCCGGATTCTCGAAGATTATTGAGAATCATCACGCGAACTTTGACGACAACCACCGGATTGATGATGTATTTTTTGATAATCTATTTTCCTTCTTGAATACATGTCTTCATAATTTCATTATCATGGCTGCAGGCAGAAACAACAATAAGAAAAAGGGAGGGTCAGGAAAGTTGGCAAGAAAGAAGGCCAAATTGGAACGTCAATGGGGAGAAGAGGTAGACGAAAGCCAAAAAGTTTCGTATACGAGAGGACTGAATGCTACTCCTGCAGAGAAGAAGTTTAAATCGAGAATCGGATTGGAGGAGTCTGCAATTCGTCAGGGCAATAATGAAAATAGTGGTTTCATCGAAAAGACTGAGAGCAGTGACGAAGAGGAGGGTGAAAATAATCTGGGAAATGGACAGGCTCTCGACAGCTTGTTGACTCGAATCAAGAACAAACGTCGGCAAAACAAAGTAACTTTTGGTCATACTTCAGAAAGCTCCACGAAATGGCTGGAGAAGGATCTGTATGACATTCATAATAACGGTGAATCCATAGCGGGTGGTAGTTATGATGAAGAAAGTAACAGCGGCTCCGATGAGGAGCAAGATATGATTGCAGAGACAAAGGAAGATGAGGAAAACGACATAAAAACAGACGAGGGCACTCAAATACAAAAAGATGCATACGCAAAATACTTCTCTACTTCCGAGAAAGAGATCAATTCCGTCGAGGCGAAAGTTGCGTCTGAGAAAATTTTGCCCATACCATTCCAACTAGAGGATACTAGGCACATGAAAATTTATACATTAAATATAGAATCGCTTGGTGTTCAGAATGTCGATAAAGCGTTTGATATAAATACTAGGGCGGTCCTAAAGGCTGTTTGGCATCGGTTCAATAAAAAGAGTCTTAAAGCCAGGAAGAACAACCAATTGAGTAACATTTTTACTCCTATTCAATCATTGCTTTACCCTAGCTTGTCAACTTATGTTGATATAATGCTCAACTGTGTCTCGAGAGAGGTAAGAGATAATGAAAGGTGAAAACCTAAAATTGTGACAGAACAAGTCATATTAATATATTTCTTTATGGGTTAGAATCGAAAAGAAGTTTATGATGTTCTAAGCCTTCATGTGATGAATCATCTTATCTTTGCGCATGAACGAGTGAACAGACATAATCGCCGGGTAAGAGAAATTGGAAAAAAGAAAAAGCAGATTTCTATTGAGGATGGAGCTAGCAAAGTATTGAGAGATCAAGGTTTCACAAAACCAAAAGTTCTCATCCTTTGCCCAACTCGGGGGACTGCTCTCTCATTTATGAGGCGTTTTCTTGAGTTACCTGGGCCTTTGGCAGAAGTTGATGGATGGGACCGGTTTCAAGATGATTTCGGGGTAGGTGCAACAGAAAATAATGAAGAAGATAATCGTCGGAAACTTGTGTTAAAAAGTAAGGGAGTGTCATGGATTGAACTTTTTGGAGACGATGTGAATGACGACGATGACTTTAAGTTTGGATTTTCTATCAAGAATGTTTCAAAGAAAAAGGAAGGGAAACGAGTGGGTGTTAAACTATATACGGATTTTTACAAAAGTGATTGTATTTTGGCAAGTCCATTGAGTCTCAAACTTCATTTGGAACGAGAAGACGACAACGACTTTTTATCAAGCATTGAGATATGCACGATTTTGCATTCCGATGTGCTGCTTATGCAAAATTGGGATCATGTTATGGGAGTGATGAAAGCGATCAACCAACAGCCGAAGAAAATGAACGAGACGGACTTTTCTAGAGTGCGCCAATACTTTCTTTCAAAAAAGGCAGAGAAATTTCGCCAATTGATTTGTTTGGCGCCGTTCAATGATGCAAACCTAGTTGGTACTTTTAAGAGGCACGCAAAAAGCCTCGGTGGAAGACTTCGTGTAGGGTCAAAAGTAAGCGTGAGCAACGCTACTATATGCGACGTTAATGTGAAAATCAAGCAAGTTTTTCAAAGAATTCCATGTTCTGCAATAGCTGAGCAGGGGACTGCCAAAGTTAAGTACTTTGCGGAAAAGATTCTACCAGAACTCATGAAGCTTAAACAGAAGCACACATTAGTTTATATCCCATCTTACTTTGAATTTTGCTCCGTTCGAAATCTATTATTGAAGGAGGGCGTGAATTTTGTGAGCGTTACGGAATATGCGCGTGCGGTGAGTAAACTGCTTTATTGATTATTGTGTGACGCTTACGAACTTACTAAACACCATATTTTAGACTGAAACATCTAGGGGTCGATCTAGGTTTCAACAGGGACGTAAGCGCATAATGTTATACACAGGGCGATGCCATTTTTTTAAGCGTCATAAAATTTTGGGTGCCAGACATTTGATATTCTTTGGCCTTCCAGAGCACGGAAATTTTTATCCAGATATGGTAAATGTTTTAGACGAAGTCGGTAAACAAAAAGAAGGATGTTCTTTCGAGTCACCGATAAGTTGTTTATCTTTATTCACGCGGTATGAAGCACATTGCCTTGAAAGAATCGTAGGGTCTTCTCATTGTAGCCACATGTTGAAAAGCGAGAAACATACGTATTTATTTAGCAGCTAGTCTATGATTTCGTTCTTTTTCGTAGCATGCACGGAGTCAAATATAATATGTTGTGGACAAAGAGTCTAAAAGTTCGAATGGTTGCGAGGGTTTTACCCCAAATAGCCAGATAGCGCAGTAATGATTTTCCATCATTTACTGAAGCTACGTTTTTACCTTTTGATATTTCGTTTCGTGATCAACGACAATACTATAGATGATTTTAAAATTGTGTCTCTCCTCGTCTTCTGTCAAGGACAGACCTTTTTGGTGAACAGAGTCAAGAGTCAAGAGACGGTCATCTTGAGCTACGCTATCAACACTTTCTGCACCAGCATTTCATATCAACATGACTATCAACTTATGTACTCCCTTAAACGTAACCCCAACCCACCCCATAACCCGTATATGGGATCTCCCCATAACCCCGTATAGTAGTGTTGATATGGATGTTGACAGTTGACCCAAAAAGTGTTGATGATAACTGGACACTGGACCTGGACCTCATCATGTGATTTTTTGACAAGCTGGACATATTTTTATCGAAATCGAACCTCTGCCTCTCAAAATCAAAAACAAAAACCTTTGTCATGAAATGAATGAAATGATGAGCAACCGCAACAACAACAGCAGTAGAACTTCTAAGGACAGCACCAACCATCCTCATCCGATGATACCAGTACCCGATGCGATGCGAATAGCGTTACGAGAGGTCGCCTCGTCTCTCCTTCGCGAAATCGATCACGATGAACCGAAAACCTTTACGGAAACCGTGTCGCTTCAACATGCGCTCCATCGGAGCAGTGCCGAAATTATTAAAGCTCCAATATCGATTCCTGTGGTGGATACCTCGATTATGGACGGATTTTGTATACGTTATGCCGATTATTTGTCTGCGCAAAGTGGGGATGAATTTAGAGTGATTGGATATTCAGTGGCGGGGGACGCTTCGATGAGGAATGATGGGGAGGGGCATGATAGTTCAAATTCGTTTGAGGCGATGTATGTTACTACTGGAGCTGTTCTTCCGGCTGGATTTGATTCCGTTATACCAATCGAGAAAGTAAAGTTTAAGGAAGTCAGCGGAGAAAGTAACAATGATGTCCTCGAATCGATTCGAAGTGGGCATGAGGGATGTATTTCAATTGATAAAGGAAAGGTAGCTCTAGCGGAAAAGCAGTGGGTACGAAAAGCTGGTAGCGATCTGAAAGCTGGAGCGGTACTTCTACATGAAGGGCAAACAATTTGTTCGGCTCAAATTGCTCTTCTTGCGCAGACTGGAATTTTCTCAGTGTTAGTAAGACGTAAAACCATTGTTGGCGTGTTGTCTACCGGTGACGAACTTATTAATGAACAAAATTTTCAGTCGGGATCTTGGAACAAGGTGGGTAAGATATACGATGCGAATCGACCTGCAATAATGTCACTAGTTCAAAACTTTGGTGCATTGGTCGTCGACCTCGGCCAGGCGTCAGATACTACCGAAAGTTTAGAAGAAAAGTTATCCGCTGGATTGTCTTCATGCGACATTGTGGTTACCTCCGGTGGTGTTAGTATGGGCGAATTGGATTTAATAGAGAACGTACTAGTTCAAAAACTTCATGGAACAGTAACATTTGGACGGATACATATGAAACCAGGAAAACCAACAACATTTTTGACTATTGAAAACTTTGGCAGTAAAAGTTTGACAAAATTCGTACTTTCGTTGCCTGGCAATCCAGTTAGTGCAATGGTTTGTTCTCATTTATTTCTCTACCCAATTTTAAGCCTGATAAATCGAGGGGTTAAAAGGCACGAAACTGTGAATGAAATAGTAGATGGCACACCAGTGCACCCTGAAATTGATGTTATACTAAATGACGATTTAAAATTGGACAGAGAAAGACCTGAATACCATCGTGTTACACTTAAGTGGGATATTGGGCGTTCAATATTCGTCGCAACTTCAACGGGCATGCAAAGAAGTAGTTGTTTGATGTCTATGAATGGTGCTACAGCTCTCGTATGCCTTCCACGAGCCACGGATGATAAAACAAAATGTAAAGCTGGCGAAAAGCATCTTGCCTTATTAATTAGCAATTCTTTCAAAAATATTGTTGATCCTCAGATAGTGAAACATTCACGTCATATGCTTCTTCATTCCATACTTACCAAGAGGAAGAAAACAAAAGTTCCGCTGAAGATTGGTTTAGTGCTTAGAAAAACTGCTGGATCTCCAGAGGAGCATATACAAAAAGTACAATCAATTTTAGACACAGTCGAAATTGATTTTGTTGATTCTGTGCATCATCAAGAAAGATTGAGTCAAATCCTGTTAGAAAAAACGAAAGGCATTGATGTACTCATAATAATTTCAAATGAAGGGTTTCGAGACAGTAATAAGCTGGCTACTTTTATTGATTCATGTCTGCATAAGCGATCTGATGCATTAGCTTTGCAAATGAGACAAGGGGCTGCGTCGGAATGCGGGTTAGCTGCTTTGTTCGAAGTTATTGTTGGAACAATTAACGAGACTTTAGTTTGTTCTGTACCTGAGGAAGGGCTTGAGGGTGCTTTGAGGAAAATACACGGAAGAGTAATATTTCACGCAGCAATGATCACACAAGGAAAGCCATATCCTCAAAAATAGCAGTATTCTTATAAATAGCAATAAAGTCTAGATACAAAAGAAAAGGAAAAGATAATTGTAGGGCTAAGAAATAGTGCTAAGAGAACTGAATCGTCTTTGACAATGCCTCTCGGAGAGTTTTGCATATCTGGAGAGTCACTAAATAAAGAAATGTTTGCTTTTCAGTTTTAAATATATTCTGATAATACCCACATATCATCGTTTTCCGTAGATATCTAGGACTTCACGAGTCTGGATTATTACAATTTTTATACCATTGATAAAACTCTTCAAAATCAATTTGGCCCGAGTTGTCGCAGTCAACCTTTTTGAACCCTTCGTCGAATTTTTCAATGGATGTATCTCTTCCTAACTGCTTTAACATTTCAGCCAGCTCGTTCTTCGATATGCATCCGTTACTGTCAGAATCCACGACTTCAAATAGTTTTTTTACTTCTGACCGAGTGAATAATTCTCTTTCTTCTTCGTCACAATCGCTATCATCGTCGTCACCAACGCTTAAATTGTTCATACACATCCCATTAGGAGAAAAAGCGGACGAGACCATTCCATTTAGTTTATTTCCGATTATTGATGATTTAAGAACACCTTTAAAGTCCGATTCCATAACTTTCTCGACAAATTCTGCGTAATCAACTTCTCCTGTGCAAGATTCATCATATCTTTGCGTTTCGCAGAAAGTGAGTCAAAGTTATTTAACTAAATCGTTAGTAAATGTAACATACCTTGCAAAAAGTGCTAATTGCTGTATATCAGAAAATTGAAAACCCATCAGTTCCATTGCCCGCTGAAATTCCGAGAAGTCAATCCCACCAGATCCATCTCTATCAAAGTACTTGAACGTCTTTCTCAACTGGAAAGGACCTGATTTCGTCCGCTGCGAAAGTTTATCTCTCATCATATTTTCCATCTCATTTATTTTCCTTTCTCCAACAATTTCTTTTGCTTCTGCGTAATCCCTTTTCCTTTGCTTATAGGTCTTTGTCTCTGGTGCGACTTCCGCTAACGACATTTTCTCGGCTCGATTTGTGTCTAGTTGATATACTACTTGACTAACAGACTTTTTAAAGTATATTCTATCATCCCCAAGTTGCACTGCAGAAAAATTGGAAAGTCCATGTTGATATTTCAACGGCTTGTCCCCTCTACTTGCCGCGACGTAGTAGTCTGAAATTGATGGATAATCCTTCTTTTTGCCAGCTACGTCCATCTCTAGGATGGAGAGATGATCGACAGGATACAATTTTGACTTCGTAGGGCTATTCATCCAATATTTTTTCGATTATCGTCTCATGCCAATATTGCGCACTACTTTTTTGTTTAATCTTGTGCACTCACAACAAAAGTACGACCTACATTTTTTCTTTTAACGAAAACGGAAGACTTTTCATGTTCAGACATGACTTGAGCATCACGATGCACCACGACTTGATCAACGGCAAAAGGTTTACTTCAATTGGTTAATTACCAATACATCGCAGTTGATCTTTGAAACATATTGTGCTTCGTAGATTTCTCTAGCAGTAATTTGGTGGCAACATCGTGAATTTGAAATTACCTCAAGAATTCATATTATAATGTTAGACTTGAAAGTGATCCTATTCACCACGAACGCCGTCCAGCAGTTAATCCTATCTTAAAAAGAATATATGCGATGACTGCTTCCCAGATACATGCAGTTTCCAACAAATACAGTTTTAAGCGCGCCGCGCCCCAAGTTGTTTCTTTACGAGGAGATAGGGATGTGGATTGGGGAGAGTCAAGAAAGAAATTTGAAATTGTACTTTGTAATGCGCGTGATTGATTCATAGTTCGTATTAAGCTAATATAACTCCAACGCGAACCCAAAATGACCTCAAAACAACACAATGTACATGTACCATCGCGTTGCCATCAGGCATCGACACATTGAAAAATGATAATTCACCTCAATCCACGCCGATTGCCGACGTCCACGCGTAGCATACGTCAGTTACGCGAATGAGCACCACAAACAGGACAACGCATCACAGAAAGATGCAGATACGTACGCAATAGAAAAAAAATTGGACAAGGCTTCTACGAGTATATGTCTCACTTCTTTTGCTCCGTGATTGGGAAAATTTTACGTATCTCTACAAAAAACAATGGTTTCTTCCGGATTCGCAAAGGCAGCCGCATTCCTTCTTGTTTGCAGTCTTACAGCAAATGGTTTCACGTCTACCAACAAGAACGTATCTCCTTTCGCACGTGGACTTGTGAATACTGTTCCATCTGATGTCGTGAATGCTGCCTCCACTTCGGCTTTAAAGGTGGCTCAGGCTCAGGACCTTGACCTCTCTGAAGCATCATCATCTCCTCTTCGTGAGGTCAACATTGACAAATACCGTAACATCGGTATTATGGCGCACATTGATGCCGGTAAAACTACGACCACTGAACGTATCCTTTATTACACTGGAAAGTCATACAAGATTGGTGAGGTCCATGAAGGAGGTGCTACCATGGATTGGATGGAACAGGAGCAGGAGCGTGGTATTACTATTACCTCAGCTGCTACCACTTGCGCGTGGAAGGACCATCGCATTAACATTATTGATACCCCTGGTCACGTTGATTTCACATTGGAAGTTGAGCGTTCTCTTCGTGTCCTTGATGGTGCGATCGCTGTATTTGATGGAGTTGCCGGTGTCGAACCCCAGACAGAAACTGTATGGCGTCAGGCTGACAAGTATAAGGTTCCGCGAATGTGTTTCTTGAACAAGATGGACCGTACCGGTGCTGATTTCTACTTCTGTGTTAAGACTATCGTGGAGCTTCTTGGATCAACACCCGCAGTACTTCAGATCCCAATTGGTACTGAAGCCGACTTCCTTGGAGTAGTTGACTTGGTCACTATGGAAGCTATCATGTATCGTGGGGAGGACCTGGGTGCTTCGTATGACGTCATTCCCCTCGACGAGGTTACCGACGAGCCTCTAGTGGATGACGAGCTAAGGGCGAAGGCAGCGGAATGGCGTGAGAAGCTCGTTGAGGTTGCTGTTGAACAAGATGAAGATGCCCTCATGGCTTACTTGGAAGGAGAGGAGCCTGATGTAGCAACAATGAAAGCATGCATCCGTAAGGGAACTCTTGCTAATGCCATTGTTCCTGTACTCACTGGTACTGCCTTTAAGAACAAGGGAGTACAACCTTTACTTGACGCTGTAATTGACTACATGCCTTCTCCTATTGAGGTCGAGGCAATTAAGGGTCTAGAGATGGACGAAGAAACTGCCACGCAGCGATTGTCTTCTGACAAAGAGCCCTTCAGTGCCCTTGCATTCAAAGTCATGAATGATCCTTTCGTTGGAACTCTCACTTTTACTCGTGTCTACAGTGGAGTGCTCGAGGCTGGAAGCAGCGTATTTAACTCAGTAAAGGGCAAGAACGAACGTGTTGGACGTTTATTGCAGATGCATGCCAACAGTCGTAAGTGAATCACAGGGATAAGAGTGTGTGATTCGTTTTTCATTCATTTTTCTTAAACAAACATAGGTGAAGAAGTAAAGTCTGCAGTTGCAGGAGACATTGTTGCAGTCGCAGGGTTGAAAGACACCACCACTGGAGAAACTCTATGTTTCAAAGACGACGCCGTAATCTTGGAGAAGATGGAATTCCCAGAGCCCGTCATCAAGGTAGCTGTCGAACCGAAGACCAAGGCCGATCAGCAGAAGATGTCCGAAGCCCTGATTCGACTTGCAGCCGAGGATCCGTCATTCCGTTTCTCTCGTGACACGGAGACTCAGCAAACTGTGATCGAGGGTATGGGAGAACTCCACCTCGAGATTATTGTGGATCGTATGATGCGTGAGTTTAACGTAGAGTGTACTGTTGGTGCACCCCAGGTTTCGTATCGTGAAGCTATTACAAAGGAAGCCACCATTGAATATACGCACAAGAAACAGTCGGGTGGTTCAGGTCAGTACGCAAAGATTAAGCTTGTTTTCGAACCAAAGGATTTTTCGGATGAGGAAGAAATGGACTTTGAATTCATTTCTGATATCAAAGGAGGGTCAGTTCCAAAAGAATACATACCTGGTGTTCAGAAAGGTATTGCGTCGGTTCTCGGTTCTGGAGTTGTCGCTGGCTTCCCAGTTCTAGGAATGAAATGTAAACTCGTTGACGGCGGTTATCACGATGTTGATTCTTCTGTGATGGCATTCGAAATCGCCGGTCGCGCAGCCACAAGGAAGGGTTTGAAGCAAGCTGGAGCACGCCTCATGGAACCACTCATGCAAGTTGACGTAACAACACCAGAGGAATACATGGGTGATATTCTTGGAGATATCAATTCTAGGCGTGGTATTGTGGGTGAACTTGGTGAGCGTGGAAATGTGAAGACGATAGCAGCACAGGTCCCTCTTGCTAATATGTTCCAGTATGTGTCAACTCTTCGATCAATGAGTAAGGGACGTGCAAACTACTCAATGAAACTTGCGAACTATGATTTCGTACCTCCCAATATCGAAAAAGAACTCACTGCGGGATTTTCCGGAGCTGAGGATGATGAGTAGATTATTACTCCCGTCGTTTAGTGTATAAATTGTAGAGATAGTAGACTAAGATCTAAACCAAATTAATTACGATACTATATCCGTCATTCAATCATATTGAGTAATCTTGATGAGTGTTTGACTTTTTTGTGGTTAATTTCTCATGCTTCAGCTTCAGCAGGTTGATCGAGTTGAGTTGTATATACTAATTAAAGCGTTGTATTTCGAATTCAGTTCATTTAAGTGAATTTCGGCAACATTTGCAGCTTCTCTTGCTTCACGTAGACGTCGCTTCTCCTTCGAAACTTCAAGATCGAGCTCTCTTAAACTTCTGCGTAGTTGTGCACCTTCAGATGCAGAGATATAGTCACGCCTCTGCTTTGAAGAAAGCAAATCATAAGAATTTAATGCAAAATATTATGGAACAACCACATACCTCAGAAATCCTCTTACGCTGTAGTACTGCAGTTACACGAGTGACCTGCATTCTTTCCTCTGCAACGATTAACTTTGCTTTTTGTTTTTCTAAACATAGTTGTGCGCTCTTTATTTGGTCAATTGCCTCCTCAGCGGCTTTCTGCCTAACATCTTTTCCTTTAATTTCTCCCAGTGGCCCCCAGGCAACGATTCCATTGGGAGGTACTCTCTCACGTTTTTCTGCGTCTTCTTTCTCTTTAATTTTAGCTCTTTGCTCGACAGAAACTTGATCCTGATTAATCTCAAACTTTCTAGATCTATTTTGTCTTTCATCTCCGTCTCTACCATTTATTTCTTTTTCATCGTTTTTTGACTTTTCAACTTGAACTTCAACATCAACTACGTTTTCTAGGGATGGTTGAGATTCGCGCGAGATTCTACTGCGATTGATATCAAAAGCATATGATTCATCCCATTCCGCAGCTTTTTTCCGTCGTTTGTGATCAGCTCGGCGTAAATCATTAAACATATCGTCAGCCAAATACTTTTGCCGTTGCTGATACGTGCTGTCTGAGTCATCGTCGTCGTCAAACCATGACGAAACTTCCTCCTCAGTCCAAGACTTTTCGCTCCACTCTTCTTGCAAATAAGCTGCTCCTCGTCGACTTGAGGGCGGCCTTTGCCTACGCTTCCTGGTTCCTGAAACATTATATCGATCATTAATACCTTGACGGCTTTTAAGAGGCCGCTGTCGGGTACGACCTCGCACAGGGAGGTTATCGAAATCATCATTATCATCATCGTCACCATTTATTGCGTCCTCGCTTTCAATATATTTACGACCATCGAATTTCCCACGTGTCCCCCCAAATATGGAATTTGGCTCGTACGCATCATCATTCTCGTCTTCAAATTCAATACCATACCAAAACAAGGTATTGTAAAAGTCCTTCAAAAATGACGGACTTCTTGTTTTATTAATATTTTTGAAGGTTCGACGTGGACGGCGACGACGTCTTCGACGACTTTCATCTGGTTCCTCATCCATGAGATCTACATCATTGTCCAAACCCAACACTGGATTGGACCAAAAATTTGCGATAGCTTCTTCTTCATCGTCATCATCTCCTTCGTCGTAGCCATAATCATTATCGTGATCATAGTCGTCATCGTACAGATCTCCTCGAAATATCCGACTTCCACTACTCTCTCGATATCCAACGGAACTTTCCTTATCTTTCTCGTCATCGTATACTTGCCTACGACCAGCCCTCCTGCTCCTCCTCGAATCATCCGCATCATAATTATCATCTTCATCATCATCGTTATCATCTTCATACAAATCATACCTTCCCCTTGATATTCTAGCATACAATGGGCATCCCATATCATCATCTCCAACAATGAAAACACTTTTACTTACAGAACGGCTTCTGTCAAAGCTTATCTGATGATGTTGAATGATTTTAGTCATCGGGGCAAAACCCGTCGCTACTTCGATGAAATATATCTGAATGATATAATGCAGCAGTACATTCATCATCATTGCTCCTATACCATTATGCAATGTACATGTATCGAAAGGAAATGAAATGAAAATGAAAAGTCTGTTGTTAGTTTTTCTTACAAAAATTTTTTCGTTAAATGTGAATGTGAATTGTTGTGAGCCACGTACGGAGTAGAAAGGAGAAAAAATAATTTTTTACCTCCACCGATACTATTGTGTGTGTGTGTGTTTGTACGTGCGTTTATGTGTGTGTATGTTTACGTACACAGACACAGACACCGACAACCGACATGTACAAAATGTACATGTATTTGACATCCAATGAGAGTTGTGCGGTTGCGAAATGATAGTAACGTTTCACAGCTAAATAAAGTTTTGTCCTCTGTTCTACGGTCTACGGTCCTACGGTACACGGTACACTCTACAATTTCAATTTATGCTCTCGCATTTATTTTAGGGAAACGTGAGACAGGACAGACAGAGGATATCCAAGATTACACCATCACAACACAACACAATTAAGAGAAGCATCTTTCATCCATACATCCATCCATCCATCCATACATTAATCCATTTGTAACTGTTTAATTCCTCTAGTCTACTTATTAACGTAGCGGCTGGTTGGCTTCATCGGGCACCAGTAATTGACAGTGGATCTATTAGCGTCATAGTTGGACAGCAAGTCATACACAAAATTAATTATTTTTTATTTTTGATATTTATGTATATATTCACTCAAAGAGTTGTCCACCTATTTAACAATGGAGCTGTTTCGTGAGAAAACATTGACGGATCTAGTCCGTGGGATTAGAGCATGTAAACGAGACGTTGGGTTGTATATTTCGCAGTGCATTTCGGAGATTAAGGAAGAAATTAAGTCGACAGATACTCACATTAAATCCAATGCATTGCAAAAAATGACCTTTTTACAAATGATGGGGTATAACATGTCTCCCTGGTAAGGTTTCCAGGAAAAGCAGAATCACTATTTGTGGCATACGTAATATTGTAAGCTCAATGTTTTTCTCCTTGTTGCATTCAGGGCATCTTTTTCCTGCGTTGAAGTTATGTCGGCCCCAAAGTTTGCGCAAAAGCGAATTGGTTATCTTGCAGCGTGTCAGAGTTTCAACGAAGATACCGGAGATGTAATTATATTGTGCACAAATCTGTTGCAGAAGGAACTTAAATCTGCTGCGAACGTGGGATCCTCGTCCGCTCCACCTTCGATCGTCTATGACGCTGGATTAGCTATCAATTGTCTCTCAAACATCGTCACGAGAGATCTTGCACAGGATTTACTGCCAGAAGTGCAGGAACTTTTGCGCCACCCTCGGCCATACTTAAGGAAAAAAGCTGTTCTATGTCTCTTCAAAATTTTTGTAAAATATCCCGAAGGTCTACGAGTAAGCTTTCCTTACATCAAACATGTTCTGAAGGATCCAGACCCCTCTGTAGTTAGTTGTGCTGTGAACGTTATTGCCGAATTGAGTGATAAGAATGGACCTAAAAACTATCTTTTGCTTGCACCGCAGTTCTTCGAATTGCTCAAAACGTCAAACAACAACTGGATGCTTATTAAAGTCGTGAAATTGTTAGGTGGATTGGTATCTGAGGAGCCTAGATTGGCACGAAAGCTTCTTGAGCCTTTGGCAAGTATTGCAAAAAATACCCAGGCAAAATCTCTTTTGTACGAAGCTGTTTTCACAATAACTATTGCATCACTATACGCACGAAAATCGGATGGATCCATGCCCGCTTCCGTTCCATCAATTGTATCCTTTTGTTCAAGAACACTCAAAGAATTTGTTGAAGAAAGAGACCAAAATTTGCGCTATCTGGGACTCGTAGGATTTGGGTCATTGATGTTATCACATCCGCAAGCAGTCATTGAGCACCGCGGTCTCATTCTCAAATGCTTAAGTGAGGAAGATGTAACTTTGCGGACGCGTGCGTTGGAACTCTTGACGGGAATGGTTACGAAAAAGAATCTAAAAGATCTCATCAATCAGCTTATTCGCCACGTAGATAATGCCGAGAGCTCTTACAGGGAAGACTTGGTTGGAAAAATTATACTCATGTGTAGTAAGGATAAATACACCAATATCTCGGATTTTTCGTGGTACATTGCGGTTTTGGTGAAGATGTCAAAGGTGCAAGGAACCAGTCACGGTCCTCTCGTTGCCTCACAAATGCTGGACGTTTCCTTAAGAGTGTTACCTGTAAGACCATTCTCTGTAAGAAATATGATGAATGTAATTTTGAGTCATTTCAATAAACAGAGAGAGTATTTTGCCGATACAACTATGCTGGAAACTCTCTGCGCTGCAGCTTGGATAGTCGGTGAATACGCCCTTTTAATCGATGAGGTAGTTTCGAAGGAGGCTGATGATAAGCTTTCACTCGAATGGTCGGTCGGACCTTATCATGCAATTATTACTGCTTTGTTATCAACGTCATCATTCGAGCTAGAATTCAAGACACAGTATGTTTACGTACAAGCTGCCTTGAAGGTAAGATGTGACGTCTTTAAACAATTTTCTACTTCATTACTAAGAGTTTCACTTCGACAATAATTGTAGGTGTTTGCAGCTTGTTGTAACTCAAATCAAGTTACCGATAGTGAAATAAACGCTTGTGTTCATATCCTCCAAACCCATCTGCCGCTATGGATGAATTCCTATGATTTTGAAGTGATGGAACGCGCGTTTTCGTTTCATCAGCTTTTAATTTCTTTTGGTATCTTATCCAAAAAGGTAGATCTATCCGGTTTGTCATTCAATGAAGAAAAGAAATCATGTGAAGAGGAAAGTAGTGTTGAGAAAGCTTTCAGTCCGCCTGATAGAGATTTGTTGGGCTTGTCGCTATCCAAGTCTGATGTGCCTGTATCTGAAAAGCAGATCGAAGCTTTGTCATCTATTTCATCATCTAGAATAAATTCAAGCTCAGTTGCAAATATCTGTAGAAAATATGCTGTGAGACTTAAATCGTTGCTGATACCAGAAGCTATGAAACCAGTGGGATCGAAAGCTCAACAACGGATAAAAGTACCGTCGAATCTAGAGTTGGACGCTCCTTTGAAATTGTCTCTTTTCGAAAAGCTATTTGAAGATGAAAAATCAAGGCAAAATGCAAGTATTTCAATCGAAGAAGTATCCTTTGATCAACAACGACCGATGCGGCGACAGTCTGAAAAGGATTCGTTCATAAATATTGACACTTTCGAGAACTCCCAAAAGATGACACTCGACTCTACTAATTTAAGAGAAGAAGTGAACAAAGGCACTCCTTTTTATTTATCGAGCGGAGTTAATCAAGAAGATATGTTGAGTGATTTAGTCTGTCGACCCAAAGAGTCTACCCAGTTTGGAATCATTGAACTCGACGATTTTGATGATAGTGACAATGACAATGGAAAAAAGAAACGCAAGAAGAAGAAAAAGAATCGCAAAAATAAGAAAGGTGGGCTTTCACTTGGTTTGGGATCTTTTGAAGACGGCCCAATTACGATCTATCACAGTGACGACGATGATGGCATAGAAAATAATTTTCCCCAACCTTCCGGAAGAGCAGTAAAACCAATTAATGATGAATTTCAGGGCCTTGCTCAGGTAGACCTCTCGGAGCCAGTTGGGGTTGAAGACATATTGCCAAATAGACAACACCGAAAGGTAGTAGAGCACAGTAAAATTTCACAGCAACAACAACAGAAAGATAGTCGCGCCCAAAAGAAAAAGAGTAAAGAGAAGAAAAAGAAAAAAGAAAAAAACTCAACAAACCCTACTTCGGTCACAACGGATCTTCTTGACTTCAATTTCGATGACAACGTAGCAATTTCTACCCATGACCCTATTTCCAACGCCTTTGATTCCCTAGTAACAACGTCATTGAGCAATAGTGATATGCTTGGGCTAAGCACTACACTTAAATCAGGTAAAGAAGCATTACAGAAGACAATATCATCACCAAAAAGTAGCAAGCGACCGTGGATTAGAAGTTCTGTAAAATCATCTATTACTTCATCGATCGATTGGGAGATGGTGCAGGTTTTCTTTAGAGCATTCGATGCGCCGAAAAAGTCTAATGGTAACTCCGACGTGTTCTATCTTGTTGTAAAAATCGTCAATTCCAGCTCGAACCAACTCGAAAACGTCACAATTTCTTTTGATGAATTATCGTATGGTCCTATTATTGTTGGTACTGTACAAAGTGGTGAAATATACGAATCGAGTTCTAAGGAAAAGTTTGGACCTTTTCGCTACCTTGAGAACAGTACCTCACCTTTCACAAGCTCTATTAAAATGAAGTTAGCGATATCTAGTGATTTGGCTCTCTGTAAGTTATCACTTCCTGTCGGTTTACTTTTGATGCCGGTGACGGGGGTCAGCCATGACGAAATTATGAATGAACTTTCAAATAGAAATTGGCATTCGGCTTCCTCTAAGGTATCTGTCAGCGGAATGACTCTCTCTCAAGTCGCAAAAACTCTCTCCCAAGTCCTGAAGGCTGAGGTAAGTCTTTTTTTCGTCGTAATCAAGGGCTTTCTGATATTTCCACATTCCTTTTTTACAGATTGTCGGAGAAGATTCAACGTCCGCTATTTTGGCGATGCAATTTAAAGGTCTTGAACAAATTCGTCTACTATTGAAAGCAAAGAAGTCATCCCAAAATATCTTCAAGGTTGACATCAAGAGCACCAACGAAATATTGAGTAAAACGATTGCTTCCGACTTGAAACGAGTATGCTTCTGAGAATTGTTGATACGAAGGGTTTCACACGGCGTACCAAAAATTAGTTTCAATGTGTGAAAGGATTGTGACAAAAATGTTGCTAGTTTTCGATTAAATCGTACTCTAATACGTTGCCTTCGTTGACACATTTTTCCGCTCCACAAAATAACTTTACTTTAACATTGACCATAATATCTGCTTTCCTTTCTCCGTCCTCAGATTCTCCATGTGTGAGAACTCGACCGCGACAAGAGTTGCAAACTAATAATAGAACACGGCACCGACAACATCTCGATTCATTATTTTCGTTGGGGGATTTTCCATTGTCATAATCGGAGTGAAGAGAGTGGCACAAAACACATTTACCAACTGTTCCGAAACCGACTTGAGGATCTATTCGTCGTTGATCAAAGACGAAGTTCCTACCTTTAAATAGGCATTGGGAATCACCTCCCTCGTTGACCACGGACTCGTTTATATCATTTCCATACTGTTCAAGATATCTTTGAATACCACCGTGCAGTTGATAAATACCCTTTGGTTTTTCTCCCTTCCATTCCTCGTTATCGATTAAATATTTCATATATTTTGACAATTTTTCGCACCGTACGCCACCAGTGCAATACCTAAAACACCACATAAACAGCAACGAAAAAGATTTTATAAGTACATCATTTCAAATAAATATGCCTTCGTCAATATGGATCTCACATATATAAATGTTTGCCTGCCAACGCTGGTGCCACATCACTCAAAACTTGAGGTAACTGTGAATATCGACGAGTATTAGTAAGAAGGGTGGGTACATTATCCGACGCAAAGTATCCTACTTTACTTTCATAAATATTGCGAGCATCAATGAAAATTCCGTCGCCTTTCTTTGAATTCAAAATTGCTTCATGCCATTCGCTCGGTGATAAATGCACAGCAGCTGATCTCTCGTCTAAAGACTTGAATCTAGCGTCCTCCAAAGTTACCAAGTCAGGTGTTACCTTGATCGATAAATATCCAAACAATTGTGAAGAGGCAGATAAATCCTTCCTTAATCGACAATATTTCGAATCCAGTGACTTTACATCAATCTCTTGACTCAAACCATCTTTACATAACCGTTTTTCGTATTCTTTCAAATTCTCTATGGTCCCGGAAAGAACAACATTTAATCCTTCCACGCTTATCCGGATTCGTCCACTCAGGTAAAGAGTTGAGCAAAGATTTCGTTGAAACGCTAAATGGTCGTCGGTGTTTGATATCTCGTGATAAAGATAAAACAAAAGAATGTTGTATTTATCATGATCAAGTGAAATTGAAGCTTCCTCTTCTTCCGATGCCACCTCGTCTGATGACTTTTCTGTCCAAGACGTCACTCCTGTGGTATGCGCATTTGGTGTATTTCCTTTGGAAGTATTGCCGTTAGTCACGTTCATGTCTGTGACCAGGCTTGTGCTCTTGAGAAAAGTTTTGTGGTATTTAAGAGAGAGATGTAAACATTGTTACTTGTGGCTTGAGGCCCTCGTTGTATCAAATGAGTCTCACACTTTCACATGTCAATTTTCACATGTCAATTTTCACACAAAGAATTTCACACAAAAACATTTTTTTCCCCTCTCAAACCTAATTTTGCTTCATGCTTGCGAATATTGCCGGCCGACATGCCGCTTCATCTCCATCTTGGGGTACATAATTCCGCAACGGCCTACCGTCGATATTAGGTATTAGGTATTAGGTATTAGGTATTAGGTATTAGGTATTAGGTATTAGGTATTAGGTATTAGGTATTAGGTATTAGGTATTAGGTATTAGGTATTAGGTATTAGGTATTAG
>Ga0115008_10000195_pt1 | contig 41075 bp, 33 predicted proteins | sample FraStrMetagenome_FD_87164 | JGI IMG/M metagenome (GOLD analysis project Ga0115008, IMG submission 87164) | Marine eukaryotic phytoplankton communities from Arctic Ocean - Fram Strait ARC3M Metagenome | ecosystem: Environmental > Aquatic > Marine > Oceanic | place: Fram Strait | collected... | reverse complement strand
TTTTATATTCGTACGTTACTCAAAATATCTCAACGAGATTTTATGCTCTACCCTGTAGATTCGGTTCATAGTCCAGACAGGATTGTGTTCTAGGAAATATTTTTACACAACACTCTTGACAGCACGCAGCATGCAGCACAATGACGAAGCACATCCACGAGTATGAAATAAATGTCCCAGAAATCAAAGCACAAATTACTATTCAACGGATCTAATTATCAAATGTCAACCGAGAATAAAGTTTATGAACAAGACGGAGCTGAGGCACGAGAAATCGCGAAGGCAATACCGTACTTCCCCTTTAAGAATATTCCCAGGTTTTATGACATTCAAGGATTTCTTAATAAACCCGATGTCTTCCAAAAAATTGTCGATATTTTCGTTGAGCGGTATGATGGCATTGGTATTGATGCTGTAGCCGGTTTGGATGCGAGAGGATTTGTTCTTGGTCCACCAATTGCACTTGCGTTGAAGAAGCCGTTTATTATGATGCGGAAAAAGGGAAAGATGCCGAATACCATTGAATCGCCAGCGTACGAAACAGAATACGGGAAAAGATCGGGAATTTGCGTTCAAAAGGATGCGATTAAAGCTGGAGATAGGGTATTGATTATTGATGATCTTGTGGCTACTGGAGGGACCCTTTCTGCGGCTATTGAGCTTGTGCGTATGCTCGAAGGTGTGGTTGTTGAGTGTGCTTGTGTTGTTGAGTTGAAGTTCTTTATACCTTCACGTAAGGAGATGTACGAAAAGATGGGCATTGCAGAAGTTCCAATTTGGGGACTCATTTCGGAAGACGTTTTGACAAATGAGGCCCAACTCCCCGAAGGTTATGTTGACGATGGAGAGGAACATTAATATATGCTGACGGTGGACAAGAAAAAGGATGTCTCTAAGATGACGATCCATCTTGAAAAAAGTTCAAAGATTAGATCTCCTTTAACTTAGAAAAAGTATTAACATCTCTATAGAAGCTACGTCAATATGAGGAATGGTCACAATGACATGCAGTGTGGAAATAAACGTTCGCAATTATTTTGATAAAATGAAAAAAATTTAGCTTCCTTGGACCTACTTTTGGTGTAATTGAAAAATTACTCGAGCTAGTTCAGGCAGAATCAGTAATAAAGTAAGAGAAGAAATTAGTGTGTTGTTAACATTGTTCCACCGCCTGGTGATCCAAGCCCCCCAGTAGGAGCAATAGGAAGGTTTTTTACCAGATGATCAATTTCTTGAACTTCGTCCTTTTTCATTTCGGCCTGAAGACTTGCATATTCCTTTTCCAATTCATCACTAATGTCAAGATCAAGAGAAGAAAGACCTTGGCACAGCAAGTCAATATCTCCAATCTTTTTGTTTATTTCTTCACTTTCAGCCATTTCTTCCTGTAAATCAGTGACAACAGCATTGACATTTTCAATATTCAGCCCCAAACCGCCTTCATTCTGTGCTCGTCTTATTGTAGCCATTGATTCTTGGCTCAATTTCAATGTTTCTACAACATTTTTGTCGTTAATGGAGCGTAAAATACTTTCGTGGGTACTCTCTAAGTTCAAAAGAATATCCGCGCAAAAGTTCGCCTCTTTTTCCATCATTTTCCATCTTTTCATGTGAATGAGGCTTACATCTTTAAATCCGTTACGTTTCGCCTCAATAGCCTCAGCTTCTGCCTTTGACGCCAATGTTTGAAGTCGCATCAATCGAGCTTGAGTCTGCGATTTCGACAAGGTCAGCTGCATGTGAGCTATATCAATTTCCGACAATGACGATTGTCCCAATCCAGACTTTCCTAAACAAACCAAATTCCGGTCGGGTGATGTTGTAGCCCATCCAGCTTTCTCAATTACATTCAATACTAAGTCGACATCATCAATCGATAAATTGCATAATAAGTCGCCGATTTGTTTATCATTCTTACATGCTGCCTCTATCTTGCGCTTTTTACCTATCTTTCGGCACAATTCACAAAATGAATTGTCACCTTTACCGTTTCTCTGCAAGAGAACCAAATCATTATTCACTAAAGATCGAAGTGCTATCCCCTCGTTAACATCGATAGCATCATTAGTCGAAAGTCCTTCAAGCAACGCCTCACAAATTTCTATCACTAGACGAACGTTTATTATATTTGTTTCATCCTTGACATGATCCGCTATTTCTGTATTTCCACGATTTCCTATTTCTTTCAATTGCTTGAATGTATCATCACTATCATCATTTTCGATATAATATGTTTCGTCATCGTCTGCCAAATCAAGAGCAGTCAATAGAGATCTACTCAAGTTACCCGCAAATGTATATAAAGAAGACCGTATTATTCCAATCGCATTTGAATACAACGTGTCTTCCTCATTTTCCTTTTCATCCATTCGATGTTCTGTCTCTAAAAGAGCCCTGGCAATCACCCCATACAAGTCATGATCATCTACCGCAACGACTGCACCCCGACGACCGTTCAATGATAGCGTAAGCGCTTCATTAACGCACAAGGATCTACTCCCAATCATACTACTATCCACAGAAACAGTTGCTCCTTCTTGCACCAGCTCGAAGTTCTGCCGAACCATTGATGGAGATGACCTTAATCTGCAACCATAAAGACTTGATAGATAATGCCCCATCTCCCAAAATGAAACCACCTTCTCAGGAATCTCATTTAAACTACCATATTGTTCGTAGTTCGTTCCAATATCCTCTTCGGTGTCCTTCGGATGGCAATTCAACAGTGAATGCTGGGCCTTCATTTTGAAAGAGGGAAAAAAGTGAACCAAGTTTTCAGTTTCAGTCGTTATGCGGAATTCGTTGGGGTCACTCGTGAACTTAACGTATATTAGGCTAATTAAGATATAATGCGAAATTTAAGATTATGACACTATCTCACTCATCATCATTCATCCTCTCGCATCACCACCTGACGACACTGGCATACCACACCTCCAGTAACAATTCATCAACCCTACAGTTCAGCACGCCAACCATGCTTCGTACCGCCATTGCAGCACCACGCGCTCTTGCACGTGCTACTGGAATACGTAGGTTGGGATATCATCCGAGTGCATCGGTGAGTGATTTTTCGTTTGTCTTGTCATCGGATGTGTGCCGTTGTATTGGTCCATATGATATTTAAGATGTTTTAAAGCCAGTTCCTAAATTCCATCCTTTCATCAGCACATTGATACACCGGATAATACCGTAGAAACCAAATTTGATTTCACAGAAGATAATTACATCGCTGTCAATAAAATTTTAAGTAAATATCCCAATAATTATAAGCAAAGTGCTATTATTCCGTTGCTCGATTTGGCTCAGCGTCAACATGGCGGTTGGTTACCTGTAGCTGCAATGGATAAAGTTGCAAAGGTTGTGGATGTTGCCCCAGTTCGTGTTTATGAGGTTGCTTCCTTTTATACCATGTTCAATCGTGAGAAAGTGGGAAAATATTTTATGCAACTCTGTGGTACAACCCCGTGCATGATTTGTGGATCCGAGGATATCAAGAAGGCCGTTCAGAATCATTTGGGACTGAAACCTGGTCAGGAGAGCACTGAAGATGGCATGTTTACACTTCGAGAGGTAGAGTGCTTGGGAGCTTGTGCCAATGCACCGATGATTCAGATGAATGACGATTACTATGAATGTTTGACTCCTAAAACTGTTGTGGAGCTGATTGAGGCATGTAAAAAGGGAAATCTTCCACCGATGGGTAAATGGGGAAGTCTTCCGATGAATGGCCAAGTTTCGTGCGAAGGACCACTAGGGAAAACAAGCTTGTTTGAAGTTCCAGAAGGGTGTCCAGTAAGAGAGGAGGGTTTTGATGGTAAAGTTGATCCTGCAAGTGTGAAGGAACACATGGCATACTAGCTCGTAATGTTGGCGGTGAAATCGTCCTGACCTGCCATTCACAGACAAAACTACTTTTGTGAACTTTATTAAATCGGCTTCAAGTATTCTTGGTCGACAGGTACACGTTCACCACTACTTTAATCTCTAACAAGATGATAACAGGAAACTCTCTCCGTTTCGGTAGCGATGCAATCCCTATTTTTATTGTTCAGTGCTTTCGGCCTCTTTTTAAAATTAATTATTACAAAATCAAAAAATATATATTGCAACCAAGTCATATATGAAAGTTTTCATTTTCCTTATTATTTAGAATTCTCACATGGATGCCTAGTTGCCCCTCTTCAAATTTCAAGTCCTTCCTCATACAATTCGTTGACCCGATAAGGTTAGTGAGTAGCTGGTTGCAATGAAACCGTAGAATACTTTTCACAGACCTGTTTTGTCATTAAAGGACGAGTCACGAGTAACCGATACTGCAGTAAACTCTTGACGTAGTCACTTCAAGCCACAAATGAATCCTTCTGTTATGGTTTTATTAGAGTCTAAGTGAAACTTAAATTTACAGTACATAAATAAATGCCCACGTTTGTGTTGCCTAAAGGTTCTCAAATCATTATTCTGTTCTGTATTTTTGTCACGTCATTTTTGATTTCCTTTTCTTGACAAAATAAGGTGTTTTCATGCAAGGAACCTGCGCAAAGGTGAGCCCCTATGCTATGGTAAGGTCAACGAAATTACTTCATTTCATCAGATAAGATGACCAACTCTCTCATTTCACCGGTGCGCTTAGAATTTAGGGAAGAAAAATCTGCGCAATCGAGAAGGCTAAATTGTGTTGAATCGTAGGGTGACAGGACACAGGACTTGTGCTATTTTGGTACCCGATGTGGCCAATTTTGCCGCAATGGCTGCAGCGATTTGGAGTTCGGTGACACAACACAGACCTAATTTTTTGTGTGTATCGATTCATTACATAGCAGCTAAAGGCAGAGAAGAAGCCAACAAAATGATAGACAAATGAGATTTCAACGAGGGAAACTGTGGAAAACATTAGTTTTAGAAACACTAACCACATGCAATAAATCGTAGTTTTATAAAACGTGGTATATAGGATAGCAGTAGTCTACTAATAAACTCGAGGACCGTCCAGTCATTCTGGTACGTCTTCGAAAATTGTTGCGACCGTTTTCGGAATATCTGACTTGGCAATGCTCGAATGAATTTTTTCCCTGCATAAACTAAAAAGCGATGGTACTTTAAAGTGACCGCGTAGGAGCAAAGTGCAGTTATTACCACAGGCTACTTGTAGAGTTAGCCTCCCATCCTGCGCAAATGACTCAACTCTTTTTGGAAAATTTTGATTCTCAGAATTACTTCCATGTCCTAATTGCCCATGATGTCCTTTTCCGAAAGTATACACTTCACCTTTCGTCGATATAGCCACAGAATGTTCTCCTCCACATGATATTTGAACAATAGGAACAGTGTCTACTCGGGTAAAACTCGACAAGTATGGATGGCCCCTCTCGTTTTTCTTAAAACCCACAGGATCGCCTAGCCCAAGTTGGCCCTGTGCATTACGACCGCACGTATACAGGCCACCGCTCCTTGTCAAAACTGCGGAATGCCCCCATCCAGCAACAACCTGGACTATATCATGATCAAACAAAGATGTGACTCGTTTTGGAGTGGGAATAAAGTATGCTCCTTTAACATTACGAGGCAGAAACTCCGAATTACAATAGCCAAGCTGTCCAACTCGATTGTGGCCCCAGGTAAACACTTGACCGAGTTTGGATAAGGCGATAGTGTGATAACCACCCGGGCCCACACTTATTTGCACTATCTCCAGAGAGGGCTTTCCGGTTGTGCAATGCACTTTCTTTGGAACTAAAACATCATTCGCTTCCCCATGACCAGTGTATTCATGCTTACCACAAGAATATACACGTCCTCTATCTGTTAAAATGCATGTATGGACAGATCCTGCTTGAACGTCTTTCACTTTCGAGTGGGCAGGAAGGAGAACCCGACAGGGTAAAAATCTATCACGCTCATCTCCTACACCAAGTCGCCCATTTTCTCCAGCACCCCATGAGAATAATCCGCCTTTGGATGTAATCGCAGTGGTGTACGCAAATCCACACCTAACCCTTGTGATTCGACAATTTTTCAAGCTTTCTACTTTCCGCGGTGAGTCACATGCATCTCCATTCCCATGCCCTAACCTGCCAAAACCTCCTTTTCCCCAAGTATATACAAGACCACCTTCACCCAATACTGCAGCGTGCTCGCCCCCACAACAAACTTGTAAAACCTTCACACCGACAAGGTCGGTGATACTTCGGGGTAGGAGGAATGTCCTATCGTAAATAGAATCTTCCTCTATACGTCCCATACACACAACTTGGGTAGCAGGATCTGAGACGGTGATAAATCCTTCGTAAAGGCCACCATTGTCAACACAAAATTTCTCAAACAATTCACATCGAACAACCTGTTTTGATTGATTATTCTTTGACTTGTGATCTCTGGAAAACGCATGGAATTTGACACGATCAGGATTCCCTCCAGGAGTCGGAGGACTACTCTGCACGACTCTTGCTAATTTCCTTGTTGGCGATTGCTCACTCAAATTACGTCGTTTTTCCCTAACAGTTTCGATACATAATACCTTGCTTAATTGATTCATAGCACGCGCTGGTTGTTTACCATACGCATTTTGAAAGGCATTACTGAATTTGGTCCAAGAAACTTCTTGTTCATTATTGAGAAACCTCTCCCAGAATATCCTTCCTGTTATCTCACTACAGCGAATTGTGCAGTTCAACGAAAGTTTACGGATTCTATCTTTGAGAACGACAATTTCATCCATTGGAGAATTGGGACAAGTACTATAAGGACCTCCATTGCAAGCAACGTATTCTTGAATACACAATTTGCATCTAGGACAAAGAATCGTCAAGATTTCGTGAACAATTACTTCGGAATTAAATACTCCGTAATAATTGGGTTTCTTTAAAAGTAAATTTTCCACCTTCAAACAAATACGCATCAAAACGTCCGCAGTTTGATCCCAAATTTGTTTCTTGATGGCAGCACCTGACATGATGTCACGCTGAACAGGTGATCGACGAGGCGGTGTCATTAGTGCGGGTACTGCAAGGGATGGCGACCCTCGTGGCGAAGGACGATTCGGACGTAAACCAAAAGACTTCCCTTCTGGTGAAACCACGCCGGTACCTTCAAGCAATGGCACTTTCAAACTTTCGCAATCATTTACTAGCATAAGATCGCCCGAAGTCGGTAAGGGTAAGTCCAGAGCGCCCCTTGATGCAGCAAAACGCGACTTGTTCATAGATGACTGCATCTCTTTTATACTCGGGGATCGAACATCATTGAAAATTTTCGCTTGCAAAGCATCGATACACAGCCTAGTAACCGCATCTTTGCATTTCTCATCTTGTGGGTTGTTTAAGAGGCCACACTTCGAATTTACGAAAGTAAAACGAGTGCAACGTGAGACCCATCATACCGCTACCAGGGAAATTTCTTAACGATACGCACCATACTTACCAAAGAAAGACCTTTTACTGCAAACTGTTCTGTGTAATCGCACATGGCATCCGCAGCTCCGTCTCCCTTGATGAACATTGACGTGCTATGATAAGAATCCAAAGGATCGGGACTGTACATAAGTTTGCTATTCGCTACATCACTGTGGTAAGAAGGAGATGGAGGTGCGTTTTTTGCTCGCGATGATCCAAAGACTGGCGCTCGAGATGATGGCGAGTACATATTTTTATTTTGATATTAGTTGGTGACTGGATAGTTCTCGCGAAGCACTATGGGTGCAGGAGAGCAAGCGTTGAATATGGTGTATGTGATGGATATCTTTCGCTAATAGAATTCTCGAGGGTTTTGTAAGAACGTAGGAGCAGGAAGTAGGAAGTAGACATAAAAAATGTTGGCATAGACACGTCGACGTTCGTTGTGATCTTGGATAGACACGTCGACGTTCGTTGTGACGTTATGTGTACTTAACGGCAGTGTGGCTAAATACTACCTAGGTGGTAGTAACAGGCACGACACAGAAGACAGATGTCAAAATTCCAAATTTTTACTTCGAAACAAAAAACAACCCGTTGTAAACTTATCCCGTTATCTCGACAAAAAATGAGATGTTCCTCCTAAGGTAGGATTCATGACGTCATCGCTCTAGAATGAGGCTAGTGTACACAACGCATATAATATCTCTAAGTACATTGTAACAATTACCGGTCCCACGAACCCCGAACATATGCATCCCATGTAAGCTCATGTATATTTTTCCATGATTGCTTGGAACTTGGAACACACATCCGTTGAGGAAGATGACTCACATGTATAGATGGTTAACCTGATTTCTACGAGAACCAGAAATACGGGAGATTTTAGGATGTCGTGCAGTTTTTCGTCGTGCAAGTTTCGAAATCGAAGGTTCTGGATTCTGGACAACCCACAGTCCCACAGTAGGATACTTTTGAGCCAGCGTCAAAAGATATGGATCAGTTAAAAGCATCTTGAGAAAAGTTATAGTGTTTCTCACTTCTCTATTTTAGTCCCCATAAAACTTACTACTTGACCGTCCAATGACAAGGATGTCTCCAACGTTGAAAGATTCTCAGATCGTCGCAAAATTGTTTTGAAATGTTATGATAACATTCGCGAGGACGATAGTTATGAGCATCCTGCGATTCAGAAGATGAAAGGAATGTTTCAGCGCTCAATATAGTTGGTGAGGACTTTCTATAAGGACATTTATGTGGAACAAGTATTACGGATCCTTCTTCCTTCGGATACAGAAGAGATCCCATGTGGCTCCGAACTTGCTGGCACACTGGTGTACGTGAACCTGCAAGAAAAGTGCCTACACTATCGTAAAATTATTGGCCTAGTCCCATTCTCCTGCAACCACCTTTGTAATTTGTAAGCCTTAAAATCCGACCGTCGATACCACGAAAGGTGTGAAATGTCGACGTTGTTTCTCGAAGGGCTTTGCAATATTTCTTTGTCTTCTCTTTCTCTTGTCGTTTCAAAACCTTCTTGGGTTGCCACTTCTTGTAAGTCTTGCTTTTAAGTTTCGTTCCTTGAATATCATCTCTCCCAAAACCACGAATCGAGATAAGATATAATAGTTCGCCGCGATCGGATTTAGCCTAATAAAATAGCCATCGGTATTTGAAGATACGAATTCCGCATCTCTGCATAATGCATACGTACGAAGAGTCGCAATCACAGATCACAGACGTAGAAAAAAATCATACATGTATCCTACAATGTTTAATTACGGCTTTTCTGGAAAGAAAACAGCATTGGAAGTATTGGAATCCAACACATTGAAATTCAGAATATCTTTTTGAAAACAAGTTAACAGAAACAATGAGCAATACTCTTATCGATCAAAAGGAAAAGCGTAAGATAGGAATTCTCGTGGTAGGTCTAAGAGGAGCAAATGGCGTAACTATGTGCTGTGGAATGATCGCCAATCGACGTGGCTTAGAATGGCGAGGCCCTCGAGGGGAGCACGCGTCTGCAAATTACAACGGATGTATTACCCAACTCAAACAACGTGGCGTGCATGGTGGAGTTGGGTTTGCTGACGTTGTACCGGAAGGGATGCTCGCGAACGTGAACGATGCAGCAATAGGGGGATGGGACGTTCGACCGGGAGGCATGGGAGATGCATTGCTCGAGGCACAGATATTGGATTATGATTTGGTCCGACAGGTCAAGGATGAAATGAATAAATCTATTCAAGTTAAAAGAGGTTATTATGATGCTCGGTTTATTGGTCGATCGCAGCACGAGGGAGCAACGCACATTCTGGATGATTGCTCGTCAACGGGGGAAGCACTTGAACGTATACGAGCCGATATTCGGGAGTTCAAAACTTCCAATAATGTGATTGGGCACACAACTGTCATCTGGAGTGCATCCGTAGAACCAAATTGTGAACTGGTTTATGAATTAAACTCTTCGGAAGAGTTGTTGCGCAGTATTGATATGTCTGAAGAGGAACGAGGAAGTCCATTATCCCCGTCACTAATTTATGCTACTGCGGCAATACTCGAGGGTTGTTCCTTTGTCAACGGAGGCTCACAAAATACCCTGTGTGGAGGATTAGAGGAGCTAGCGATGAAGAATAGCTGTTATTGTCTAGGCACTGACTTTAAAGCAGGACAGACAAAGTTTAAGACAGCTGCGGTTGAGTACTTGCGAACCATGGGTCTCACGCCCAAGGTTATAGCGTCAAGCAATCATCTGGGAAACAATGATATGAAAAATCTGGCCACTGCTGATAAAGCACGAAACGCGAAACTTCGAGTAAAGCATGACATTTTTGCCGCATGGGAGGAGGATATAGATCACAAGGTTGCAGTGATGTATACACCTATGATTAACGATGAGAAGAGAGATTTTGTTGAATATACGAGCCTCGGCTTCATGGATCAACATCACACAATGGTTACGTATACAAGAGCTTCAGATTCAGTTCTTTGTGTTCCACTTATGATCGATTCTGCTGTTTGGTGTGATTTTTTTAGAAGGTGTAATCAAGCGTACGAAAGTGTTTCGAGATCACTTGCGTATTTGTTCAAAGTACCAGAAGGTGGTGCGAAGGGCGTTGATCCTGGGTTTTTTAGACAAATGGAGGAATTGAAAGGGGAGGTTAATGGTATTGCTCAGGCATTAAAGTCAAGAAGCTTAACTTTGTCAGAGGAATCAAAACCATCGAGTTTCTCTCGAGTGACTGCAGAAAAAAAGAATGTCCAAAGTGCCGGATCATTTACTTTAGGCGATACGGCTATTGTTTGTGCTGGATTAGCGTGTGTCGATATGCAGCTTGTGAATGCGACTGGTGGCGATGGTGGAGAAAGTATTGACACTTTTGAAGGAGAAACTAGTATTGGCGGTGGAAGGTAAGGAATTTAGAGTCTTGGTGTTATATATATATATATATCGGTTCAATAGCTTGACGGCTCTTATTGTGTACAGTGTTTCGATGGCATGTAAGTCACTCGCGCGCATGAGCATGGGCGCTGAGAAGAATCGATCGTTCGTAAGCAGTATTGTACCTTTATGTAAAGTTGGTTGGGATAGTACTGGGGATAAATTGCTCTCTCTTCTCGAAAGTACTGGCAAATGTTATGGCAACGTAGATACAACACTAACCAAATATGGTAGGGACTTTGATAAATGCGCAAGGACTGCGCTTGCAGTTCTGCCTATTTATAAGGACGGCCGCAGAGGTTGTTTTTTTGATGCAGCATCCAATACCATATTCGAGTCCAAAGAAATAGTAGATATGCTCGCCAAGCTCAAATCTTCAACAAGTCAACGTATCGGTGCCTTTATCTTTGGATATCCTCACTTACTTCCAAAGATTCAAGGTCAGTCTCTTGCCACATTGTTTACTGCCGCTCGCTCTAACATGAATGATGGTGGGTTGATTGTTATGGACTTGAATGGGGTTCCGAATGACCCTCCCAGTTGGAAAGGACTTTGTTCTATAATCGATCTGAAAGGCGACCCTGTAATCGGTTCATGTCTACAATTCGTCGACATTTTGCATCTGAATGAAGATGAACTTTATCTCATATCTGGTTGCGAACGTAACGAGAAAGGAATAAAGGTTGCTTGTGATCTCTTACTTGAATGCGGCGTGGGAATAGTCGCTGTAACACGTGGGAAAAATGGCTGTTTTGTTTCATGTGCGGGAAAGGCGAGGTTCTCTCAATCAAAATGTCTGTAAGTATGATGACGCGTTTAAAGAAGATTACGAAACGATAATTTTCTCATTTTTTAATCCACCTTTGTTCTTGTAGTCCGCTGTCATGGGCAGACTCACAAATTTGTCAACCAGCTATTGGGATTCCTCCAGGGGCAACATTGAATACAAATGGCGCAGGAGATGCTTTTACAGCTGGATTCGTTGTAGCAACAATAATGCGTTCAATAGGCGAAAATTCATGTCTCAGCACAAAACAAGCGTCAGAATTTGCCTCGTTGGTAGCTGCCAGACATGTGGATACAAACACAAGAAATTTAGAAAGTCTAAATGTCAATGACTTGCTCTCCAACATTTTGTGAATCCAAGAATACAAAAGTTTTCAAGAAAGTAGTTGTACAAGCCACTTATCAAATATACGATGAAAGATAAATGAATAGGGTATCGTTTTGAAAAGTATCAAATGTCTGAAAAATTGACAAAAATATCGGAAAAGACAGACTCAACTCTTAAATTAAATTTATAACCTTTCTAGAATATTATTTGTTCACATTAAATGATCACATTCGATCTTACAAAAATCGTTTGGCCTCTCTCGTTGAATTGGATAAGATTATCATCTTCCATTTGTCGCAAAACTTCTAAAAGATCTTCTTGCTGTAATTGAATGTTCATGACTTCGTTTACTTGCTGTCGTACGTCACTTACAGCCATTTTAGAACCACGCCTCTTTACAAATAGGGCGAAACGTTTGGCCATGAGGCAGAGGGTTGACGGGAATAAGATGAAGTTCGATACAAAATAAGAGTTGAAGTAAAATACAATTATATTCTCACCTCGGCGAATAATTCTTTCATGGTAGCTGCCAAAGCAACAGCAGATTCGCGATCAACTTGAGTGCGCCCCGTCGTAATCATATCCATATCAATTTTTCCTGTTCTAGGATCTGTTGCGGCTGCTTGCGTTGCAACACGCATCAGCCTAAGTGCTTCTTCCACGTCACGGCGCTCGACTACTTTGCCAAACCGCATCTTAGCCAAACTTTCTGAAATTCTGATTAGACTTTCCAATTGTCGGGGCGTTGCAGAAATTGTTTTACTGTTTCCGCCCATTCTTCTCATTTCCAGATAGCCATTTATCAATTCTCGTGACGCCATATCCGAAATAACAGGATGAATGTTTTCGCGTGCATACGAAATATAATCACGAAGGAATGACTGTTGCAACGGGGGTTCCGCGGATGTTGGCACCTCATGATAAAGACCAACCAAATGCTTAGCTAGTTGCCTATCTGAATCAACGTTTGGCTTGTCCAAAATTAGGTATATTAAATCAAATCTGCTAAGGAGTGTCGGTGGTAGTTGAATGTTATCAACTACGCTCATTCGTGGATTATACCTTGATTCCTTGGGGTTGGCGCTAGCCAAAATTGAAGCCCTTGCATTGAGCGAGCATATGATTCCTGCTTTTGCAATCGAAACAGTTTGTTGCTCCATCGCCTCGTGTAATATCGCTCTGGTAGTATCACTCATCTTGTCAAATTCATCAATACAGCAGATTCCCTGATCGGACAATACGAGTGCACCGCTTTCTAAAACAAGTTCGCGCGTTTCTGGGTCACGGACAACGCTTGCCGTGAGACCGACGGCACTTGAACCTTTTCCACTTGTATAAACGCCTCGAGGCGAAAGTTTGTGTACAAAGGATAACAACTGACTCTTGCTCGTACCAGGATCACCACAAAGTAAAATATTAATATCGCCTCGTTTGGCCAATTTCTGTTTCTTCTCGTCACCACGAGCATCATCGTAATCATCATCTTCTTCGTCATCATCATTGTCATTTTGGTCGTTCATAGTACGAATTCTTTTCGAGTTACCGCCAAAAAGCATACAAAGAACACCCCTTTTCACGTCGTCGAGCTCCCAAATGGACGGGGCTAGGGCGCGAGTGAGTTGGTCGTATACGTCTGGCATTTGCGAGAGTCTTTTCATTTCCTCTAATCTCTGCGGATCAATTTTGTGCCAGGCGTTTGTTTTACCAAGGCGATCCGACGATTTATCTTTGCCGTTGGCATTTTTTGAATGACTACCAACTTCTCCGCTTTTCATAACACGAAAGTGGATCACATCGATGTATGTCTTATAAATACTTTTTACCTTTGTTTGCCGAGGGTTAATACGTTTTGGTTGTGCTCTATATACTCCGGTTACTTCCACCCTATCTCCAGGCCGCACAGCATCCACGAGATCGTCAAACGCAAATAAAACAACGCTGGCAGGGGTTTCACCCGCCGGTACTTCGTCCGGCGTTTCCTGTAGCCTCACCATTTGCTTATCCGCAAACGTACACCGATTATGTACCATCGTAAAACTATTTCGGGTGCTACAAATTTCGCATGATGTCGGTTCAGAAATCTTTCCCTTGTCAATCGTTACCTCCTTAACATGGGAACAGACGGCACACTGAAAAAATGCCACCTTAAGATCTGGTATTATCTGAGTAGATCGTACGACCATTCCCTGTATGGCTATGAGGCTGTCGATTCCATTTGGATCCAAAGCTCGCATATGTGACACAGACTTCATATGGTACGGTCTCACCTGAATTCGGTTAGCAATGGATGCCATTTCATAGTCATCATCGTCATCGATATTCGCCATTCTCCTTCGACGATCGTATTCTTTATTGACAACAATATCCATAAGTGGCACAACCTCTTGTGGATATTGAACAAGCTGTTTGTATAATTTTTGACAAGCAGACGAGTGATAAAATAAATGTTGACAATCGAGTAAAACAGCCCCGCTCTGTTCACGACGAATTTGATCAAGCTGTGCCAAATAAATCGGCATCTGATCTTCGTCATCGGACAACGACTCGTCATCATCTAGAGTGAGATTCTGAGCCTTCTCACTGTGTCGTATGCTCCGAAAGTTTAACAAAAAATTACGAAATGCATCGGCAGCTTCTTTAGCATTAATATTCGTCCCCCAAATAACGCTTGCATCTGCAAAGGGACCTTCACCTTCCTCCTCCTCTACTCCACCCTCCATGCCTGCCCTCCTAACGCTAACTGACGCCTCGTTATCCTCCTCCTCATCGTTTTCATTGCCATTGTTGATATTGCCTCTCCCTTGATGTGAGGCACTTCCAAAAGTCAAATGCGTCCCAGCAAAGGATACACTGCTGCCCGCACCGAGACCTCCACGTGGGATTACTAGAGGACTAGAACGTCTACTTATATTCGAGGGTGAAAGGAGTGGGCTGCGCGTACCGGGACTGGACTTTGATCGAGCTAAATTAGAAGCATTTATGGGTGTCCCTGCTACGGACACTGGAGTCGAATGGGATCGAAGTCGTGAACCTGGTTGAGAGCTCAATGGAGTTGATACATTACTGGCGCTTGCTAGACTGCGTTGAGGTGTTGGGGGAGCATCGTTAAAGCTGTCGTTGTCCATTGATTAAATGTTGAGGGTCGGACGTACTAATTATAGAGAGGAAAAAGGCGGGAAGACAATCATTTTGGTGTCGGATGCGCAAGCAGTCATCCGTTTAAAGGAGTGTCTAAAAGAGAATTTGCTTTACAAACGTTAATATTGATGATCCAGAATTATGAGAGTGTGAGCTTCGTACGTTCAAAGATCGCATCCAGAATAAATGAACACAATTTAAATCGCAACATTCGTCCGCTGCGTTGCGCGTGGAAACAATCAATTGCAATTTTACGACACAATTTATTTCCATTTCCATAGCTGCAATTCATTTCTTCACACTATTTTTCACTCGATGTAACCATGACCGCCAATGAGAATACTACTACAACAAGCAGGAGCAGTGATGGTGTAAAGAGGGCCAAATTACAAAACAATTCGAATGTCCTACCCTGGGTCGAAAAATATCGCCCAAGTACGTTGGAGGACCTCGTGGCGCATGAAGATATTATTTCTATCCTTACGCGTCTGATTGATAACAATGATTTGCCGCATTTGTTGCTGTGAGTGAAGCCCAGTAAATATTCGAGTTTGAATTCTATAACTTTGTCTTAACTCCTCTTTTTTATGAACTTTAATACATATGCAAAAAATAGCTATGGTCCTCCCGGAACGGGTAAGACTTCGACGATCGTAGCTGCTGCTAAGAGAATGTACGGAAGTACACCGGCGTATAAGGCAATGGCGTTGGAATTGAATGCATCCGATGCTCGTGGTATTGATGTGGTTCGAAATCAGATTAAGGAATTTGCAGGTACTCGCCAGTTATTTCATGGGGGCATTAAATTGATTATTCTTGATGAGGCCGATGCTATGACGAGTGATGCACAATTTGCGCTTCGTAGAATTATTGAAAAGTACACTAAGAATGCCAGATTTTGTTTGATTTGTAATTACGTATCAAAAATTATCCCTGCGCTGCAAAGTCGCTGTACTAGGTTTCGATTTGCTCCGTTAAGTAGAGAACAGATTCAGGCGAGGTTGAAAGATATTGCCGAGTCCGAGAAGTGTAATTTTACGGAGGATGGTATGGATTCGATATTGGAGTTGTCGGGTGGAGACATGCGTCGTGTTCTCAATCTATTGCAATCTACCCATATGTCCGCAGACAAAATTGATCAAATTTCTGTGTATTTGACTGCCGGTGCTCCTCTTCCAAAGGATATGAATACAATCTTGAGTCTATTATTAAATGACCCATTCCAGAAAGCCGTCGATGATATATATGCTTTGTGTTCTACGAAAGGATATGCCTTGACAGATGTTTTGAAAGAATTGAGTGAACGAATAATTAAGTTGAATTTCCCAAAGAATGTCCTCGCAGGTCTTTTGGACGGAATGAGCAACATAGAACATCGACTAGCTTTTGGTACCAACGAAAGGCTTCAGACTGGATCTCTTGTCGGTGTGTTTACGAAGGCGCGATTGGACATGACACCTATTGCTGTGGATTAGCACAATATTCTTCATTATCTTTGTACAAAGGATTACCATTTTAGTCCTTGTTGCTCTTAAATTTAATATAATCTACTCGCCTAGTATTCAATTTTTTCCTTCGATTTTACCTTAAAAGAGCACACTATGCATTTAAAAGTTATAGCAGATTCCTTAATTAGCATAAGTGCTATTCTTCCAACTGCCCCATTCCAACCCACTGCCTAATCTGAGAGAATTCTCTTTATTACCATTCGTCGCCTTTTGACTTTTAGTCCGATTTTTTGACTCTCTATTGTTTACGATTACGCGTTGGCGTCGCAAAGAATGATTTGATCGGGCACAATCTTTTGGATAGAATGAGAATTTTCTTTCGCAGAAACTGCAGTGCCATAATGTCTTTATTTTTTGTTCTTCCTTGGACTTCTTCTGCTTTTTCTCCGAAATGTATTCTTTTCTCTCAAGATCGTTGACAACAATTCGACTGCGTGCAAGTTGTTCAGCTTCAGCTTCTCCTGAATATTTGCTTTTAGCTGCCAATGCTTCATCCATGTCACTAACTGTAATATTTGCAAATAGTTCGTCGGACGCAGATCCTAATGCTTCCTTTGCTTTGGTAGATGCCAAAATGTGCTTATTGTCCGCAGAAGTTTTCGAAAGATTGTTTCCGCGTCGAGACCTATGTAATTTAAAATCCGCCGCAAGAGCCTGTTGCTGCCCGAGAACCCTCTTCTTTACTACTTCACCTTTTCTTTGCTGAAATTCATGTGCCATTTGAAGCCTATCCGAATTAGTTATAGAATAATTATTTGATGAATTTGTCTTACCCCCAAAAAGAATCGACGAAGGTTTGGGAACGTATACTTGTCCATTCATATTGTCTCCTTCGAACCTAGCTAACTTTCTTCTTTTAATTGGATTTCTATCTGCGTTACCTTTCGCGCTTTTCGAAGTTTTAACGGTAAGTGCTACACCCAAGAGATCTCCTGCTTTTGATTCTTTATGCGTGCACGACGCCGACGCGTGTTTGTGGAAAGATTCACAAGACTTTGATCCTATTTTTGGGATCATCTGAGCATGCTGCGATTTTGGGTTGACATTTCTTTGTTTGTATGGATTATAATGTTGCTTGGACGATGCGTACGGATTACGCATATGTTCATTACTTCCAAATTTACTCAATGATGAAGGCTTACCCGTCACTGACGCTTTATTGCTCAAATTATTTTCTTTGGTATCATGACGGTGCAAGGACTTTGAAACGAGCATATTTTGTCCGAATGAACTACCGGTAGAGGACTTTCTTAACTCAGTCAAGGATGACTTTTGCATCGAGGAATTCGCTTTATTGCTTGTATTATTTTCTTTGGTATCATGACGGTGCAAGGACTTTGAAACGAGCACAGTTTGTCCGAATGAAGTAGATGACTCTCTTAACTCAGTCAAGGATAACTTTTGCATCGAAGAATTCGTCATCTGCTTCTGTCGAAGTCGTTGTGTTGCAAGATAATTAGGAGCAGCTGATTGAAATGAATTCAATTCTTTCAGCTTATTCATCTTAGAAATATTTGCACCACCCTTCTCTTTTAAGTGCTGTTTACAGTACTTCGATCTTCGAAGATCAACGAGATGCTTGCAACGGTTTCCCCTTGGTGTATTGCCAGAACATACTGCTAAATCTGCCGCTCTTCCTACAATTATCATTTGATCGGATTCTTTCAACGAAAAACTCACAGCCGTGCAACCTCCAGGTTTTGATGGGAATACACGCGGTCCAACTACTGCAACGACGGAGCCAACAGACAATGCCTTGTTGTTTACAAAGGCGCTATAAGCTTCATTAAAAAGAAACATTGTAATCAAAGACCCAACACCGTTGGATAAAAATGTGCCAAGTTCCAAAATAAAAAATGACGACCCATTACTTGAAGAGGTCATAGTCTGCCCTCGCTTTGTAACAATTGCCATGGTACACAAGTCTCCCGCATCCTCCATCTGACGTTTCGTCATAGCAGCAATAGTGCATAAATGCTTGTAATCGTACATGTTTAAAACCTTATCGTCCAAATCTTCCTGACTTACGATCCGACGATCGATTCTTATACCGGAAAGTTTACACGGGCCTATACTTTTATTCGCTTCATTTGCACTGGACGATGATTCCTTCGACGAGAAGTTGTTACATTCGGATGCAGTGCAGGAGGAGGATGAAGAGGATTTCGCGTTGTGGCTGTCATCGAGCAAATTCAATAGACAGTCCATATTTGCTACCTGCTATTGTTAGATAATCAGACGATTCTTGTACGAGACTGTTGATATATATTTGTAATGATTTTAGGAAGAAAAGGTAGGATTGTAGTAAGTGCTAATATGAATTGTGATTGTATTGTGGTTTGTTGTATGCGCAATAAAACTAAAACTAAAAAATAATTTTCTTGCATGCAAATGTGGCGCGGAATGTATGTCTATATTAGCTCGTTGTGAAATCGCACATAAAAAGCGCAGGATGAGTTGTAACTACAAAGTAATTTATACCTGGTACAAGAGTAGAAGTTAATAAAATAAAAGCATACAGTTTAAAAAAAAGTACTCGTGTTGATGTCTAGTCTGTCGATTATTAGGTGAATTGAATAGGTTTTCCCTCCTATCAATATACTTTCTTCGTATTATTTACATGACGAAAATAAACTACGGATGTTGGCTCTAGAATGACCACTCTCAAAGGATAGTTAGATATTGCGCACGCAGGAATCCATAGAAACGACCAATAATCGCATTCCTCATCATTATCCTTATGAGCTGTTTTTCGAAAGAGTTAAGCAATTGCATAGCAATGCGTGTTGATATTGCAGTGAATTGAACATAATATTTTATGCTTACTTTGATTTATTTGCACTAGAAAGAGCCTTCAGATGCAGTTGCTTAGCCATTCCTTCCCCGGTATCGTTAACCATGGATGCAAAATGACCATCTTTCATTAGTAAATCAGACGGTGATCCGTATTCCAATACCTTTCCGTCGCCAAGAACAAGAATTTTATCGTAATCTATAACTGTATCCAGACCTGCACAATAACAAAAGGTGAATACGTATAACATTTATTTTCAACTTTAAGCATTCATATAATTAATCCAACTTACGATGAGCAACAGATATTATTGTCGAACCTTTGAAACTCTTGGCGACTGCCTCTTGCAACAACTCATCAGTACGGTTGTCGACGTTTGCTGTGGGTTCATCGAGAATAAGCAATTTATTGTGCCTCAATATCGCTCTCGCTAGACATAAAAGTTGTCGTTGTCCCACACTGAAGTTGGATCCGCCCTCCGCTACACGTGTATCTAGTTTGGCAGGCAAAGACATAATCGAATCGTGCATCTGCACATCAGCGAGCGATTCCAATACCTGAGTCTCGGTACAAGAGTCAAATGGGTCTAAATTTTCACGAACTGTGCATCCAGCGAACAATATGGGGTACTGTGGAATAACACTCATCTTTTTCCTCAAAAGATGAAGACCTAATTCCTTTATATCAACTCCGTCCACCTTAATTGTTCCAGATTCTGTCTCAAGGATACGAAAAATCGTTTGGATAAGAGTACTTTTGCCCTTTACTCGACGTCTTAGTTAGTTACAATAAACATCATGAAAAAGTTGTTAAGGTCATACTTACTGATCCAGTCCTTCCTACAACTCCGATACGGTCACCTCCTCGAACTTCGAACGATACGTTATCAAGAGTTTTGGGTAGAGTATCTCTGTACCGTGCGCTGACGTGTTGGAAATTAATGGAACCGCTATTTGGCCACTTTTCAATGTGTTTAGAGTCCGCGCTAGTTTCGAGCGCAGCCTCTGACTCTACTTTAGTAAACGCGAGCATTCGTTCCGTTGAGACCATATGATTTACAACTTCGGCAGATTGACGAACACACCATTGAAAAGTTCCTGATAGTTGAATCAACATCAGTAAGGCTAGACCCAAAGTTGAAGAATCAATATCGAACAAGCCATAATATTGAACAAAGACAGCAAGATAACAAGTTATTGCTAAAAATATAGCCATGATAAAATCTAATCGAAATCCTAGCCAACGAGATACGGCAATAAATGCAAAAAATGCTCGTGTATGTGAATCATGAGCATCCTCAAACTTCCGTAAAAAATACTTCGAATAGTCGCATGACCGAATCGTTGAAATACCAGTGATGCTTTCACTGAGCATAGAAAAGATGGGTGAGCGAGCCACACCTTCCAAACGTTTCGTCTCTCTACTTGTTAGCAAAAATGTCTCTCGTAATTGCATAAAATACCAGACTAACAATGGGATTGCCAACAAAGATAAGGGCAAAACAATGATGGCTGTGCTGACACCACCCATTACAAAAAATGCACACACCTACAAATGGGCCAAAATAAGAAAGAAGAATATCTATACTTAGAATATAAGTTGAACTTACCAAAAAGTCATAAAGTGTTGTCGGCAAGAGATCGTCAGTTATACCTGTGTCTGCTGAAAAGCGATTCAAAATTCTTCCAAGCGGGTTCGTGTCAAAAAAGCTTATCTTGGCACGCAGGACAGATTTTGTCATATCGTCGTGCAAGTTTTGCGATGCGCGGAGCATAAAGAAAATAGAAAAGCACGCCATGCTAAATGACAATATAACTGTGACGAAGCAGTAAATTAGAATTGGACCGTACTCTTGCACCTCATCCTTCAAGAAACACCGTTTCTAAGCTGACAAAATCTAGTAATGAGATGAATTGGTCTTCTAAACTTACCGGTTCAGACTTTTCTGACCATACACCAAAACTTCAAGAGAAGCAAAAGATTAAGTAAAGTATGATCACTTCGATGAATAACATAGAAATAAGAATGGATACATACCTCCTAATCGAGAACAAACTTGACGCTTGAGCCGATGCAAACAAAAAGAAGAAGAAAGTTGCCACAGAAAACCCACCCATAGCCCTAATATAACCAATAAAAGTTTCTTTTGTGACTATCCCAGACGCAGACTTTTCTTTAAAAGTTTCAACACCATCTTTATCACCCTCTTCAATTTTGTGGATATTCTCTTCTTCAACCTCGTTGGAATCCTCAACCTTCCCCTCAGAACTTTCGTCCTGAATGGCCGCTGAGAGCATACCTCCAGATTCTTCGATACAACTTTCGTAACTTCCATCATACTTGAGTGCACCATCACGTAAATAAAGACACCTTGAATTTCCAAGAAATTGATGTTGATGCGTTACAAGTATGACACCCTTCTTTCTCTTAATTCTCAAATCGATGATCGCGACGTTGTAGATCAATCGTCCTACTCTGGCATCAACTGCAGATAGTGGATCGTCGAGTAGGAGTAAATCGGCATCAACGTACAAAGCACGAGCTAAACCAATCCGAGCTCGCTGTCCACCAGAGCATTGTACTCCTTTATCACCAACAATAGTCATATCGCCACTCTGAAAACGTTCTAAATCAACATCAAGTCCACATGCTTTAATTACTTTCGTATACCACACCTTGTCAAATGATCTTCCCATCACTACATTCTCACGAACTGATCCATCCATAATCCATGGGTCTTGTGCTGCGTAAGCCATACTTGAAAAATTTCTTTGAACTTTTCCTGACGAAGTTGGTAGCTCTCCCGCGATTGCCATCAGTAGCGCTGACTTTCCACATCCTACTGAACCAATGACACATAGTAACTCGTCCGACCGGAAATTAAAGCTAATATCATTCAAAGCAACACACAACTCTACGTTAGAACTATCCGCAACATTTTCTGTCAAATCATTGGTTTCTTCTTTCCAATCATCGTTCCAGTGACATGTGACATGTGAGAAATTAAGCATTTGCCCTTCAGCTTCCAATTCCGGATTAGTTGAAAAAATGGTTCGTTCAAGTTCAGGCGTGCAGAAAAATTTGTAAAGTCTCTTGATTGAAATGAAACACTCAGACGAGCTCCTTAAAAAAACGATATCGTTTAAAAGGCGTGCACAAAGTGTAAGGTAAGAAAAGACTTTACTCACATGACACCAAAACCAAAAAATTTACCCATGGTAAATTGGACAAGAGAAAACAAACTAATTGTCGAAAAAACTGATCCAGGAGATAACTCCCCATTATATTGTGTAACATGAATTACCAAAACAAACGTGGTAATTACGATGTTACAACAAAAGAATATCCCTTCATTTATGGCTTTGAGGCGATGAGCATGCTGGAGCTCTGTCATTTCCCGTTGACGCACAGACCTTATTCTTTTGTCAAACGAAGGTTCCCAGGCCGACATCTTCATGACCCGCACTCCACTAAAGGCCTGTGATAACAGATTTACGCGTTGATCAGTAATAAGCGCAATTTTGTGCCTGTACGTAGCGTATTTTTTGCTTAAATGAAATTGAGTCATAATTAGAATAGCAAGTAGTAAATATCCAAAAGCAAATGCCCTTCCAAGAATATTGACTCCCACAATGAGGACGGCGATACTCTCCAGCGGTCCCCAAAAGAGGTGCGATATGAATAGAGTCGTCATTATGAATCGTTCAACGTCATTTGAAGCCAAGTTCATCACCAATCCATTAGATATACTACTATTAGCTGGAAGTCGAAGTGATTTGGCGTATATAGCACTGACACATGCAACCCTATATTGCATACCTCTCCTATTCCAGTAAAAATAAAGGTGTATTAAATAGATAATATTGTATCACACATACATCCCTTCTTTTAAGTTGTCCCTTGTCCCTTATCCACGTACCTCCATCCATAGAAAAAGATTTGATGATGAGTTATAAGTAAAGTTAGTCCACATAATGTGAGGACGGAAGCCCAAAGAAAACCTTCGTCTGCCAACTTATCGTCTGAAAATGCATTTATAAGACGACCCAGTGCAATACTTTGGGTAATTTTAGCGCAGCTTTCAATAAAGTATTGTGGTTGAACGAACCAAACGCTCTTTATGAAATTTCTCAAAAGCTCCCAGTGCAAATGATTCAAGCCTTTCGCGTTTCCATCATTCTGAGGAGCCCCGCTCATAATATTGAGCATAAACTTCAAATTGTGCGAACTAGTATCTTCTTCGCTTAAACTTGGCAAGTCTTCCTCTTCTAGCACCTTTTCCTTTCCAAGACGAAGCAAAGTGCTCGGCCATTGAAAAGTGATGCATCGAAACCAGGATTGATTCTGCAAAAGCGGTGGGGCCCGGATATACGATAGTTTGGCATTATCGTCATCCTTCTCAGACGAGGAAAAGCTCGTACATTGACCGTCTACTTCTAACTGTTCCAATTTATCAACTTGATCACTATTCTCCTCACATTTATTTAATTTATCTGTTTTATTGTGTGATTCGTTTTCAACAACTGCATTGATTTCCGGCGTGCTCTCAACGAAATCCATTATATGTAACGCCCTCACTATTGGTACACACTCTTGTTTGGTTTGTCCCTTCAGAAAGTAATGAGTACACCTTGAATAAAAAAGTGTCTAATAGAGATAGGTCTGAGTATTAAGACTCTAGAGACTGAGAGATGGATGATGCACACGATACAAGAGGAAAGAGGCAAACGCAGTTCAGGTGGACAGGTCAGAATATGGTCCTATCAATTTTCGGATGAAAGTTCTGATTATGAAGAATGTACATAAGTCGAGCAGTATTGAAAACGAGATAGGGTTCCGACTTCCTATCGTATATCGTATATCATCCGAACATTCGAAGTACATGTACGTCAAACTACAATTGTGTAACTAATTTAGTTAGAATATTCTCAACAAAACTAAGGTTCGCACTAAGCGAATCTTTCAAAAGTGGAAGTTTGCATGCTTACCGAGGTAATCCGTAATGAAATAAGGTCTCACAGGTAACCAACGGTAAGTACGTCCTCTAAAGAATTGGTCCTGGTTTTGGAGCTAAGCTAATTCTTGAGATTGAATGGATTATCTGATGATCTATCTAATCCAAATTTTATCAACATTAAGCCAGACATCCCCCGATTCTCATTAAGAAAATTCAAAAAGACAGATTGCCATCCAGGACCGAAACTATTATCAATATATAAATATACATTTACTTTAAATATAATACACAAGATACAAGATTCAACCAAACATACATATGTACATGTACAAATAATGTACATGTGAATTTTGATATTCATATATATTGAGACATGCTCGTATCAAAGAAACAGTGATCAACGAAGAACATAAGCTCGCGTATTAGAATAGTTAATATATATTTATACTCAAAGGAAATGAAACGTTGCAATGGCATCTACAAGCTTTGAATCTCTGGCGTTAACGGCGCTGGGGGGATTGATAATTACAGCATCGAGTATTATTGCGTTTGGGATTACCGTAAAGAAACGATTTGCTATGTCGGCGGCCCCCCGATGTGTGGCCAGACCTCCCAATACAATTTACTATGACCCAAATGAAGAGAATGATGTTAATAGACTGGATGAAGAAAAAGGAAATAGTTCAGAAGCTGAATATGGGTTAAGTAATAAAAAGAGGATATTTGATCGAGGTAATCCGTACACCGGATGGATTCAGTTTGTCCTTAGTCTAAGCTATGATGAATTGCTTTCCGGGGTACGTGGGACCGGTACGCGCGATGGGGGAATGGGAGGAAATTTGTTGAAAGTAAATTTGGATGGAATTGTGATGTTACGATTTCATTCGTTGTGTTTAAGGGTGTCGATATTGGTGTGCGCACTTACGCTTGGCATAGTCCTGCCTTTGAATTGGACTGGGCGTTGTTACGGTAAGGAAAAGGAAGATGATGATTGTCAGCTTACGAATTATGAGCAAACAACTTTTGAAAATATACCCGCTATTAATGATGAAGATATTCAGTTAATAATATCATCAAATGACATTAGGTTTCGGGTCTTCACGTTCGTACTCGTAAGCTGGGTCATTTGTTTTTATGTTTGCAAGATACTTGAAGTGGAGTGGGAGGAAATGTTGGCCCTCAGGAGGGCATATTATTTAGAATGTGACCACTTTCATGAAAGAAAAAAAGAAATTGAGGCTGCTTCATACGCCGAAGAGGTGCCAAGAAAACCGTGGATACCGCATCCAGCTTCGAGAGATACTGTTCCTAACATTGAACTTTATTCCGTCTTGGTGGCAGGTGTCCCAATTTTACCTTCTGATATCGTGAACAACCCCGAAAGTTTAAAAGTCCTACAGCAACAAAGTAGTGACGATCCCTCAAAATTTGCTGTCGATTGGCAGCTGGCTGTAACAACGGCCTTCTTCGAACATTGTGTTCCACCTCCACGCAACAGTAGTTTCACTTCAAGCGTCGCGGCAGTAACCATTCTACCTGATGCCAAAGAGATTGCAACAGCATGGCGTAAATGGTACTTAGCTGCTGCCACCTATCGAAGATTGCAATTTGTAACGCGAATTATTGAAAAAAAAAGATATCAACATGACAAAAATGAAGATTTGACCGAAGCTGATGTCAATATTTGCATTACGGACGACCCTGAAAAACTTCGAAAATTAAGGGAAGGCAGACAAGGTGAACTCATTCTTGATGCGATTGAAGTAAAAGAATCATTAAGAGAAGCGAGGTGTGATGTAGAACAGTTCCTTTTCCAGTCTGATCAGCTGGGACCAGAACAAAGGGCTGTTTATCGACGCGAGTATGCACAGAGCGCGGCTTCTTGTTGTCCGTTTGGATGTCGGGAAGATAGAGTAAAAAACATGCTCATAGATGATCTCGATAATTACAAGGACATGCTGACCAGCCAACTTGCTACGGCGTCGAGAGAATTGCGAGTTGCACGCAATAATGCCATAGAGACGACAGCGAAGACGACGTCGGTACCTGTTTCAATCGAGCTAAAGGAATTATCTGAATCTTCAAATCAACCAGTTTCTTCCTCATCAAAAGAAGTTGGTCAAAATCAGTTAGTGTCTGAATTGAGATTGCTAGAAAATCAAGGTAGACTACTGTTTTTGACATACAAGCTCACTTCAATCCTATTTACCTAACTGTTCCATTCCATTCATATCGTTAATCACTATCAGGTGTTATATCAGCGCCGAAGATAGAACATGGGCGTATTGAAATGATGTTAAATACTAATAAATTGGACAAATTTGCATGTAACCGGCTTAGATCTGAAAGTTCAAACAGTGTACGACATGCATTGGAATCGAGGGCAGCTTGTCGCCTCTCGTTTGATAGCGAGTGCTTCTTGAAGGTCGAAGAGCCTCCCTTGTTGTCACCAACCTCGTCGACAGCATTGCCGTTTTCATACAGAAAATTTCAAAGCCCTGGTGGAAGCCAAGTTGATTCTAATGAATCAAACAGAACAAAAGGAAACCTTAGCGATGTGAATGCGTCACACCACTTATCGCCACCGAGGAATAGAAGAAAAGCTAGACGAAGATCTTTATCACGAGAGTCTTCATCACAGTGGAATAGAATGACAAGCATTAGAGCTAGTATGCACAATACACGCGCTAAAACACCTGATGAAGAATATCTTAAAGAAAAATTTAGAAGCACCGGAATATGGCAAATACCAACTTTTAATGATGTTTTGGAAAAGCTTCGGAGCATTTATCGTATTTTGCGTTCAATCAACCTTCGGCAACCAACTCCTATTTTTGAACAATTTGAACCTAAGTCTTCATTTGCAGGTATGTTTCAAAGTGACAATGACAAATTATAGCGATGCGGCTTATCGATTTTTTCAGTCGTGACTTTCACAACAAGACAGGCTGCTGCTACTGCTCGCCGTTGTATCGTTGATAGTCGAGGAAAGGATAGCTGGTTTACTGAGGTTAGTCTACCAACACCTCCTCTAGCTGATTCGTCGGCCTGGGATCTAAGGACATGTCGAGGTTGCTGCAGACCGGTTACACTAACTCTGAGACGAAGAGAAAAATTTATGAGAAGGATGATGTAAGTTGGACACTTTTTGAATGCATTTTATTGTTATCCAGATGGTTATTGAATAAACCTCTTCCTTTGTATTACCAGTGCCCATGCAATTGTTTCAACAATGTTTATATTTTATGCATTACCAATTTCGTAAGTCGTATATATTGTTATCAAATATATTTGTAATGCTACTTACATTGTTTCCTCTTAGATATGCGGTGTCGCTTATTAATGAGAGTGAAGAGAACCAAACAATTATCGAGGAGTATGTACCAAAGTTTATTCAAGGTCTTTTTCCGCATTCAAATATCATCAGCGGAGTGATATCGGCTTCTTTGTTTATGCTTTTCTTTGCCTTGTGTCCACTAATTTTTAAAGGTAAGATAACGAAGTAATTTAAGTGAAAAGCTCAGTCCTCGTGAAAGTATAATCATTAAAACTGTCCATAGCAATTGCCGTTTATGGCAGTAACGCAACAAGCGCTTTAACAGCGGAGTATTGGGCGCTTCAAGCCTATTGGTGGTTCATGGTTGTAACTGCATTTTCGGGGTCTTCTCTGTTGACTGCCGCTTTGGCTGGTATCGAACAGGGTAAAGTTGATACAAGTGTCTCAGCTATTATTCGAGAAATTTGTGATCGGCTTTCAAAAGAAGTGTCGGCGACTTGGATAAATTGGATTATTCTACGAACGACAATTGTTTTACCAGGTGCGTATTTAAAAATAATTTCATTTGAAGCCACTTACAGGTCAATTCGTTAACACTGATTATCTCTCTGCGAATAGTTAACTATCTTCTGCAGGTACACGCAAAAAACTTCTTGGCTTTCATAATTGCAATGAAGATCTTATTTTCCCCCAATTTATTATAGGGTAATACTATTCTTTTTCATTTGATAGGATGGAATTGCTGTGCACGGGGTGAGCAATTTAATAATGTTAATTCGTCGTTGATAAGTTTGTATTAACGAATATTGTCATCATAGCTGTTCGAGGTGGAGGTTCGGGTGGTCAGCCTCCTTATCGGATTTACATTGATAGTGGGGTTGTCTTTCTTTGTATGATTTCACTTTCTATCGTGAGTCCCTGCGTTGCACCGTGCGCTTTCATATACTTTCTTTTCTGCGCACCACTTTGGCGGCGACAATTAATTTTCGTTTACAGACCTAAATTTGACGGTATGTACAGTTGCTTTATATTCAAATAAATGGGTGTCATAATCTAATGCCAATTTTTCCTAGGAGCTGGGTTCTATTGGCCATTTCTTTTCGAGATGTGCATTAGCTCATTATTTGTTATGCAGGTAGGTCAAGACCATTTAAACATGACTCACAAGATATGAAAAATTGATATATATATATATTTCTTTTTTGGTATAAGATTCTTTTGTGCACTGCGTTGACCCTGAAAAAGGCATTTTTAGCTGCATCTCTTGCCATACTCCCAGCGTTTGCAACATACGTGTTCCGAAATTCATGCAGGTCCCGATTCTTGCAAGCTTTCAACGATGTTGGCTTGATGCAGTCATCCATGTTAGACACGTGGGCGAAGAAAGTCAATAATCACAATTCTGAAGCTAGCCATGAGGATCGGGAAATTTATCGTAAATTCCTAGTAGACTGTCACAAGGCAGCGTATATTCCAGTATGTATCGCGGAACAATCAGCAAGTAGTGTGATAACGACTGAACCAGCTCAAGTCTTGAAAGAATCTTCATCATCCATATTCTCGTCACTGGATACTTTTGGAAGCAATGAACCAGCACTCAAAGAATACAATTTTCTACCAGTAAACGATACAATGGGACATAGTTCAACCGACTTAACAAATCAAGGCATTTTTCGTTCAGTCTCTCCATCTCAAATTTCATCGGATAATGTACGCACCTCGTCACCTGCTGACGCCTCTCGAATTGTTTAAACCAAATTTCGAACAAGGTAAATAACTTGAAAATTGCCATGTTGCTAGGAACATATGTAAAGATGATAACATAATGGTAGATTTAATTTATCTCATAAGTGGAATCTTGGATTACTTTCATACTTCATTGTAGCGAGCGTTGTGCCAATTAATCATGTTGCTGCTAGTTGTCAAGCGTGACTAAAATTGATTCGCATCCCGACGATGAGAAAAGGAAAGTAGAATAGATTAGATCAATCACTGTCGATTTCGTCAACACACACCTTCTTTACTTTATTGCAGTTGACTTGAGCATTTTCACAATCAACACAGCATAATCCTGCGAGGAAGGAGATAAGTAAAGCATCGTCTCACACAACAACATTAGATGAAATTACTACAGCTTGAGTAACTTTTTCGACCCTCACGCAAAGTTAAATATTTATCATCATCTGTATAGTATTTTTCTTTTCGATAGACGGGGCGCATTTGTTTTGGGACACGACTTAACTAAATCTAGTATTCCGGTTTTTGTAAACGAGTCTAGTTAGTTTCAGATTCGCAAGGCAAAGATGTGTACAAAAATTCTACATAACTTTAAGGAAAGATAGATCTAGAGTTCATCCTCATCATTCTTTGGTTTTTCCTCCTTCTCTTCAGTAGCCGATGTGTCTTCTTTGTTTTCAGTTTCATTTGAATTTGAACTGTGCTCTTCAGACTCTTTTGAAGTTTCATTCTTTGACTCTTCTTTTTTACTCTCAACCTTGGGTTTAGGTCGCTTACTTAGTTTTCCGATCAATGACTCGACAGACTTGGTCTGTTTCGGGACATCAGCGCTTAGAAAAGCAGGTTCATCCCAGGGATCAGTTTTTTCCTGTGCTTCTTCCTGTTCAGAAATCCACTTCCGAATACCATCAACCTTGGATAAAACATCAGCTCGCTCATCTTCAGTGACTTGCGGTTTCGATGTCTCCCATTTAGCCATTAGCTCTTCAATCTGACCAAGTTTATCGTTCAACGCAGCAATAGCAGCAGGCCTTGCAGTAGATTCATCGAGACGCAAAAAGATTTTTTTCGCCGGAGCCATCAATTCTTCGTATTTTTGGTTGTAGGTTGTGAGATCTGCAGTATCGCCGCCTTCATAATACATCCAATCCTCTGCTTCTTCAGCCATTTTTAACACTTGTGTACGCTGTTCTTCGGTACTCACAAGAGAAATTTCATCCTCGAACTCCGACATCTTATTGCGAATCATGTAAAAGCTACTTTCATATTTATTTTTTGCTTCTTCAAGCATCACCCGCTCGTGATCTCTACTAGCGAGTTCTCCCAACTTCGCCTTGGATTCAACCATAGTGTCGTCGCTGTATGGCTTAATCCTTCCAGTATAGTAAGTCTCAACTTCGAGGCTCCGACGGTGAACCTTTTTCATTTCCTGCAGAAGGGATGATACAATTAATTAGTATTCACTTTGAATATATGCGTGTTGATTATCCATCAAGAGTTTCCGTACCTTATCTACCATAACCTTCTTCTTCTTCTTTTCCTCCTTTTTCGCTTCTTCCGTCTCATTCTTCTCGGTATCCGGAGCAACAGACTCGTCCGTGGCAATTTCCTCCTTCTCCTCCGATGTATCTTCTCCTTCTTTTTCCTCTTCCTCTACTTCGACTTCCTCCTGTACGACAACAGTCTCCTCGAGAACAGCTTCCGCCTTGATCAAATTGGTGATTCCGCTTGGTGTAAGCTCAAACTGTAGTGAAATTTTCGGCTTACCCAGATCCTTTCCTTTCATATCATTCACAAAAGAAGAAACGCCAGTAATCTTAAAACGAACTATGCTCTCTTCGGTGTTCGCAGGGAGATTCTTATCTTCAGAATTGTAATTCACGCTACAGTGTACATCCTTATCGTGTGAAAACGCAATAGTCTTCTTAACTCCTACTTTACCGAAACTCTTGAACATGACGGCACTTTTCTCCCAGCGCTCTTCCTCATCGGTACTTTCTTTTTCTTCTTCCTTCTTCTTTCCAAATCCGAAATAGCTTGCAAAACCTCCACTGGACTCGACTTCATCCAACTCGTGCAACTCAATACCAATTTCGAAAGGATTTACATCAGTCATACCCACTTGACGAACTCTGAAAGCAGTGCTGACATTCGCACCGTGAAATGCTGCACCGAGCGCCATAGCTTCGTCGCTGTTTATGTGACGACCTAGCTCGACATCTTCTCCAAGGTAAGACTTAATCATTTCCTGTACTTTCGGAATACGCATTCCTCCACCAATGAGCTCCACTTGGTCAATGTCAGAGAGCGTCAAGTTCGCCGCCTCCAACGCATCACCAATGGGTTTTACAGACCGTTCTAAGAGCTCATGTGTAAGCTGCTCAAAAGTGGAACGGTTAATATGCGTGGACAGTCCAGTATCCTTGTACAGTCCATCGACGAAAACTGGAAAATCAGTGTTAGCACTAAGAACATGCTTGATCTTGTTGGCCTGTATACGTAGCTTAGCCATGGCACGTGGGACGTCGCGGATGTCCTTTCCTTCCATAACCGGATTCTTATTGAACTCGCTGGCAAGGAAAGCCACTAAACGAGCATCAAAGGCTTTGCCACCAAGGGTAGCATCCCATCCTTTGCCCAACACCTCAAAAGATCCAACAGCCTTTTTCTTTTTCGAAATTTTGTCTTTGGTTTCATAACTATGATAACGAACGACGGAAACCTCGAGACTCGAACCTCCCATATTGTAAAAAAGAATCGTTACGGGCTTTTCATCTACACGATCGATGCCATAATGCAAGGCAGCAGCAGCATTCTCATCGATAAGACCAAGCACATTAAGATCCGCTAACTCAGCAGCATCCAAAAGTGCCTGACGTTCGTGTTGAGTGTAAAATGAGGGCACAGTCATAACACAGTCACGCACATTAGGCGCGCCAAATGCGGTAGTGATATCCTTGGCATGACTCAAAACCATAGCCACGAGTTCCTCCGGTGTAAAATCAACGCCGTCAACATCGAGTGACACTCCTGATCGGGTATCATTGTACTTTGGCATCAAAGGATAATGACGTTCCGCCAAAACCTAAATTACAATATAACATCTCAAATTTAGCTAAAGTAGACAAAAAGTTACACGTGTCAAAGGGCACGATTACATAACCCCTCCATTTGCGATTTTTTCTTCCTCTTGTTTTTCTTACCTGTACGAACGGATGATCATCTCCCCTGCCAAGCATGACACTCATGGCCTCTGGAGCCTGGAGAGGCTTACGTGCCATAACCGAGGATGCATCAGCTCCATAAAAGCGCGTACCTCGATCAAACAAAATTAATTGTTCCGTCTTACGTTTCGAATGTAAATTCGTAACAATTTCCAAAGGCGAGTTTCGTTGCACGAGTGCTACTTTCATGTACAACGAACCCAAATCCACACCGAGAATTGCCTTTGCTGCAGCATTGTATGCTAGGTAGAATAGGCAAGGTAGGAGGGATTGAAAAATTAATTTGCTCACGTTCCTCATGGTGTCTGTTGTGTGACTGTGAGTGTGGATGGTTGAGAAGATAAGAGAGAAGAACTAAAGGCGGTAAAAAAAAACGTGTAACGCGTTTTGTACTTTGTGCGGTGCTCTCTAACGTACGAGTATCGTGGTCCGTGGTACATTTTCGTATGCACAGGTACACAATACACAAAGATGTACGATATGTACGTACTCGTAGTTTTCTCGAATATTCCAAAAGTCCAGAAGTGCGTGTCCGGTATCAGAGATTCATTAACGTTTATAAGGCTAATTCAGTTCAAAAGGCGTAAACCACACAGAAGCACATATGTGATACTTCATTTCATCTCTGGGAGTGCACAGTCAAGATTTATGGATACCGGGTAATGAAGTATCGAATTGATGAATAATACTCGTGATCGAAGCTGGTATGAACTAGATAGTAGCAAGGTACTATTGAACAGATAGAATTAGCTAGAAACAAGGAGGGAGAAAGAAAAGAGTGCGTCAATAGGCATAATCATGTACCAGCAATTACTCATGAAACCGGCGTCAGCCAATAGTGTGCTGGGTAAGTTACAGAGATCCCTCTTGGGTTATGGACGTCAGGGGAAGGGGTTTTTCGAAACAACGTTGGCCGACGGCAATGTAACACGATGCATTAGCTCCGGTCGTTCTCGTCGTGGTTTGTACGACGGAAAGGATATTCGTACAGGAAACTTGGTCTCTTTTAGTAATAAGAAAACTAAACGAAAGTTTAGGCCCAATGTTATTAAGAAGGTAAATCTATTGTGGCGGTAGATGGGTTCCACTCATTGCTTCGTTTAGTAGATCTTGGTCTATTATTATACCTCATGCCTTCAATTCTTTCATAAAATCAAAGCGCGTCTACTCTGAAACATTGGATGAAATGATAAGGTTTCATATGACAACTTCCACGTTGCGTTCAATTGACAAAGCTGGTGGGTTGGATAATTATCTTTTGACGTCGAAGCATATTACAGGCAAGGAAGGAATCGAAGCAAAGGAACGAGTGCTTAGGCAAATGAGAATTAATGAAGAAAATAAGCTTAAACAAAGTGAAGAGGCGGAAGCAAATGTGAACTTGTAAACAACTTAAGATAAAATCTTTTCGTCCAATAGATATTTGATTATGGACTATTTATGTCTTTTAGCTGTAATGAGTGTGAAGGGAAACGATTGATAGATCTAAGGGCTGAAACGAAGAACATTTAAGGGCGAAATATTCAAGCACTGCATTGATTTTGTTCTCGATATAATTTACGAATCTGCCTCGATGTACGCTTTTTCTTCCACGAGCAGGACGTGCCAAGTTCTGAGAAGAAGTTCTGATATTTCCATTAATTTTCCGAACGAGCAGGGAATAATGATATGTTAGTCTTTATCCCACTTCAAAACATCGTCCGGAGTTGACCATACAACAGCATTACCGTCATAACTTGCAGAGACAATTAGGCCTACATTGTTACGACTAGGACATGCCACTACAGCACAGGTTGGACGTGTGTGCCCGTCAAGCGTTTGAATCGCACTACTATTGGCATTGCTATCAATAAGTTCATAAAGAGCTACCTTGCCATCTTCACTACCGCAAACAATGTATTGATCGTCGGCTGTTATATCAACGCCAACGGAATATTCTTTTGCTTGATGCGAATTCGAATACTTGCCAATCACATTACCATTCGATCGTTCCACCAAACGGACAACACCATCAAGACAATTTACAATAAGGCACTGCGAATCATTTGATAACGCAACACTAGTCAATGCACTACCCGCTTCCACCAAATGATCCACTCGGAGTTGCCCCTTCCTCAAATCATAGGTCCGAAGCTTAGAATCCACACTTGTAGTAATTATTTCATACTGATCACTGGTCACAAATACACTCGTAACTGAATCTGTCGCCTCATCCAACACCTGAATTGGCGTTGAGCTGTTACTGTTATTCCGAACATCCCAACACTTCACCGTCCCATCATATGAACCCGACAACACAACGGATGCATCCGCATTACATGCCACGGAGTTTACCCTACCCTCATGCCCATCAAATCTTCTTAACAATTTACTCGTCATAATGTCACTGACGAACACTGCTTTATTCGAAGATGATACGACGCATTTATTTCCATCATCAATTGCTACACTCGATACCTCATACATATGCTGAGCATGGTACGTCGAAATGGGCAGCGCCTGTGGCAGGGCATCTACCGGTACAGAGCCATACATACCTTCATCATTCGTGAAGGCGTAGGCACATCTTCGTTGAGAAGGAATCGCCGGATCGAGCCTGGTGGGATTCCATAGTCGGACGGTCCGATCCTGTCCGCAGGTGAGAACGTATCGGCCATTTTTTGTGAATTTCACGTCAAGTATAGACCCAGTGTGGCCTTTTAGCTGTGCCGCAGGGACGCTGGTTAGGTGTGGATGCTTTGATTGACTGCCTCGCGATGATCGCATGGGTGCTTGTGTTTTGACGTTAGTGGTGGTAGTGGCGGTGGCGGATCTCACGTATTCGTAATACTACCATGGTTGTTGAAATGTGATGTGAGAGGAGGAAACTGAGAAAAATAGTATTGAACGAGTCAAGCAAAAAACAGAGATTCGAACATACAAAATTAATGATGCCTGTCCTATGTGAATATAATTCTTCGAAAGTACAATGCAAATTCCTATTGATTGATCATGTTCATGACTTACAAAGATATTATACTTGGCCCAACCCACACCCACTTCTTAAAGTTTCGAAGCATGATAAAATCAACTTAAAATTTTAGAAAAGAACATACGAGAGCATACAAAAATAGTACTTTTAAGTATGTTGCATCATATTTTGAAACATAGTGGTTTGGCAGGGTGAAAGTGAAAACCGTTGATCTGTCAGTGCAATCTTCGATGGATGAGGTCGGTTTCATATCTACCATTATTAATTTACCAGTTTCTCTCAATTTCAATCGCCCCCTCTACCCTATCGATAATGATGCTGATAGATCGTTCTTACGTTCGACCGCTCGATGGTACGCTAACCTCATTTCTGCAGCATGACATTCGACTTCTCGTCCACAACTGGGAAGGAAGTTCAGAGCTGTGGCAAGCATTCGCTCCGCATTTGTCACTTCACCTAGAAATAGCAGGTTTATTCCTTGATTATATGATTCTACGGCAAACCAGTTGATACATTCTTGGCTATATAAAGCCCGAATATTTCCTGATCGGTTACTTGCTAATGTCACCTCCTGTGACACTTCTTCCATTATCTGAATTGTATCATCAACACTGGATGATAATTGAACAAGCTTTTTGCGAATATCCCCGATTGAAATATAAAACGGTTGATTGTTGGTAACTTTCTGTTGCTGGACTTCAATGCGGTAAATTCTGCTCTGAACAAGAAGTTTACCTAGCGAATCGAGTAGTAGTTTACAACTAGAAATCATCTTCTTTGCTTGTGACCATTTTGCGCAGAGGTAAAGTTGAGATGCAATAGAAGAAATATTATTATTTAAACTTTCCTTTGAGCGGTCTTCTGGTGTAGCTTCATCCAATGATGCTGGCGACGATTGAACTAAAATCTTCAAGATGCCACCATCGACTAGCGAACGAACGCATTCTTTGTCATTCCCAGTATGAATCAATAAACGAATAGAAAGCCACGCTAATACACCTTCGATACAATTTTTGTTGATATTATTATTCGAAACCTCGTTCACACTTTGAAACTCTAAGTTGCACTGACGGATTCGATGAATAATGCGTGACTGTAAAAGATCTGTCAAAACAACGCCATGATGAGGATATTCCTCGCTTGATTCAGGACCATCCTCCAATGAATCATTCAAAAAATCAACAGCGTTTGCGACGGAAAGCAAAAGAGCATGGGCGCTGAATTCGCTGCTGAGTTCAAAGCATTTATCTTTGCAATCTTTCCCAAACTCTATCCATACGTCTTCACCCAATGCGTCCTTATTGGTTTCTTCCTTGTCCACGTCGACGTGACCTTTGGAGATGCAGGCTCCGTAAACCTCTTCGGATAGTAACGCGAAGTCATGGGCGTTGGCGAAGAAGCATGAAGCGAGTTCTTTCAACTTGGAATCGCTTTCTGTTACGCTTGTGTTCATTAGAAAAATGGATAAATTCCACACTTGTTCGGCGAGCCAAACACAATCTGTATGCGTTCCAAAGTACTCTTGTAAAAAAGGAATATCCCAAATGAGTTTATTCGGATTCAATTCGTCCATGTCCACGCAGGATTTTGAATCGTCTTGTTGTTTGATTTCACGAGCTTCACAAATCAAGAGAAGAACCGATGTGAGAATTTTGTTCAATGACTTGAGCTCAAACATACACTTAATTGGGACAGAAGATGTGGATTTTGTTATCACGCATTTCTCGAACTTTGTCAGGAATGCGCGCAAAATTGAAAACAAAGAGACATGAACTGCATGGTTTCTCTCTGAGAGGCTCATGTTGACTATGGATCCACTGTATTGATGGACGAGCGCACCTATCCAACGTTCCTGCACACCGAGCAATATGAAGTCTGCACGATTGACGCCACTGTCGTTTTCGACGTCACAGTTTTCAATAAAAGTGAGACAGCTCTGTGCCAAAGCTGGAAAGATACGAAGTAAATCTTTGCAACACAATTGATTTATCGTTTCATCGAGTTCGACAAAGAAACCAGCACAAGAATCATTCAATATCCCCCTATCCTTTTTTGGAGTGCATTCGAGATGAAGCGAACAATGGAATAAGACAAATATATTATGCATTAGGCACGAGGAAGATTCGGGTATATTGTCAGCGTCTATCGACTTGGATGCCGTATACCAAGCAGTGCGTGCTGCATCCAAACCGCTTACCAAACTGCCAGAAGACGTTAAAGCGTAAGCCTTGATCGCCAATATCTCTGCCGTCGAATTATCGTCTTTCTCTTCGATGTTTGTGAATTTTATCAATTGTAAGAGAAAATCTGCATATTGTGCGGTAACACCATGAGCCGTTGGTAGAGTACGATACAACGCTAATGCTCGTACAAGATGTGTTTTTGCCATTTCAGATATCTGTCGGAAGGTGACAGATTCTCGTCCAAAAATGGAGGTATCGATTGGAGAAACGACAGAATCTGGCAGTATGCCTTCACTGCTACGAGATGTATTATTTATATGTACTCTTTCAAGGGAAGACATGACTTCTTGCGCCACTTCAACTCCGACCATATCCAAACTTTGTATGCCAACACTATCCAATACTTCTAAAGAAAGAAAAACAAGTTAGACGATTTTTATATATTTGGACTCAAAGATAAAGCCTACCATGTGTAGCATTTCCTTTCTGGCGGACTTCATGACATGCAGTTATGACGGCGTTTAGATGATCAATCTCGGATATAAGTTTGAAAGCTTGAGAAGACTCAAAAGCCTTCAGCACAAAATCGTAGGGATTTGTTAAGCTTCTTGCATCTTTATTCGCTTCTATTGCATTTCTCGTAAGCCGACGCACCCTCGTTTGACGGCAACTCTGAAGAATCTTATTGAAAGTTGACGTTTCAAATGTTCCTTCCTCCTCAGAGCTGCTCCTCTGTTCCTGTATACTTCTATTATCACCTGCGATTTTTCCACTAATCTCTACAAGGGATTTGATATTTTCGTCCATTTTATTTTCCAGAGTTAAAACCTCATCATCATCGCTCAGATTTAGGCATTGGTTATGCATAATCTGATTTCGGCTAAAAGCGAGATTTGCTCTTTCATTGTATTCTATCCATTTGGACCGAGCTCGTGCAGTTTGCGCTCTTGTGTGAACCTCCTGTTTGTCGCGGGAACGTAGATCACTGTTCGAAAGTCCGGTAACGTTTTCCTTATTTTTCCCGGATGTGAGATTATTAATAATTGCATTATATAAGTCGTCCTCTCGTTTTCGTTGATCGTTGATGTATACTTCAATACGATCGAGACATTTAAACGCCTTATTTTACAAGAGAAGCAATAATAGTTCAGAGTTATCGTCAATAACTCAAGTACAATAGTGCTTTACTCACCTCGACGAATTTCCCTGTGGCTTGACACGCATGCGCTAGAACATAAAAACTTTGCTTGCTTATCACGAACATTTCTTGTTCCTGTACACGCAGCGCTTCACTTGAGGCCAAAGAGCTAGATCGAATGGCTGCCAGAGCAACATCCGTTGCACTTAAACTCACATGGAGGCATTCTTTACAACGTAGATATTCACCAGATCTTCCAAATCGGCTTCCGTGTTGAAATGCCGTACGAGCTAGCGTGGGTAAATGTCGTTGGGTCGTCGAAACTGAGTATTGGTTTTCCTGCTTCGGTATGTACTCCATTACATCCTCCAGTAAACGTACTACGTGATTAGCGTTCCCCACAACCGAGGAGAGGTGATCTTTACTGTCATTCATCGATTGTGATTGGGGGTGAGAAAATATCATCGCGGCAGCATCCGGCAGTAAGGAAGCTGCATCAAACACCTCTTCGAATGATAACTCCAGTCGATCCTTGTCTAAACCGTCCATGCCGCCAGAAATTACACGCCAACACCGTGTAGCCAAAGACAGCGAGGTATAGGCCGCAATACAAGAATCAACATCCGCACCATCAGGAGTAGATTTACTACCGTGGAGCAGAGCTCGTCCGGCTCGGGAAAAACATTTCAAACCAAATTCCAATTCATCCAATGAAAAGACCATCACTGACATATTCGAGGGTTGACCAAATTTTTGACCGCCCTCATCCATGGCATCAACGAGAAGCGGCACTTGACTACCCTTTGTTTGAATACCGTTCACAAGAATCAAACGAGCAGCTATCGCACGGATGTATCCTCCGCTATAGGCACGCATATCTTGGTGAAGTTTCGCATCCGAAAAGACAACCGGATGGCTTCGAACCGTCATCCAGATGGATCGGCCAACATTACGAAGACGTTCTCTACTACTTTCTGACACTTGAATGGACAATTTATCTCCGTCTAAATCTCCTTCCATTTTAGCAGTTGGTATGAGAACGCTAAGTTCGACCTCGTTTCCAAACGTCACCAGTGCTTTATATGCCTGCTTCGATAAGCGAAGAAGATTAGAGTGAACCTTTCGAAGATCGTCTTCGAGGCCATCATAGTTAAGGGACGAGTTGTTGTGAGTGGCAACTGCTTCAGCAATGCCCTGAGTAGAAAAGGATTCGAAAAATGTTAGAATTCATGCCACGCGCGCGCGCCATGACAATACTTGTATTAAAGTGGACTTTAGCGGGAGTCCTACATCAAAGTTAATGCTCACCTGAAGAAGGCTTTGCAAAGCACTTTCTAGTTTCGTTATATCGACGACGGGAGTCATTTTGGGGTGGTGTAATCTGAATGGGTTATTTGAGCAGGTTTTTATCACTTGTACAGTTGTCTTTTTCAAAACTTTTGTGTGTGTGTTATTTTATCTTCATCCATCTGATGAAAAGAGCGCGCTGCTTTTTGCTCATGATTCACATCTCACATTCCATTGGACCTAAAAACGTGAATACATTTTTGACTTCAAACGGTTAGCTCTAAATCAGTCCTTTTTCGAGAAACTTTGAGAAATCGTTTTCTGCCGAGTAGCAAGTAGCGCAATGTTGCGCAATTTTAGCGACATTTTGTAACTTCACTTCCAGAAGCTCTTAATTTTAACCATTCCAAATATTAATAACATCAAACTCCTTATCATATTGTTCTCAATGTCTCTGTCAATTTGTAAGGAATTTGTTGGAATTAGCGATGCGGCTTGCTGCATGCTGCTTGCTGCGCGCTGCCATAAGTCTAGGGTTCGAACCAAATTAGGATCACATCAGAATTTGTGACGTGTTCAAATATTATTTGAGGAATGTAATTCTTTTTGAGATAATATGAAAATACAGAATATATTATAATATTGGTAATCTTAATACAATAACGCCTTCATTTTGAATAAGAAAAATAAACCAATCAAATAGTAATACTGTGAGGTTAGATTAATTTATTTACATGTTAGTTTAATCGTGATCTAAGCGTTATTAATTTGGTGCACCTGATAGAGAGAGTTTTTTTAAACTGTATGCTTTTATTTTATTAACTTCTACTCTTGTACCAGGTATAAATTACTTTGTAGTTACAACTCATCCTCTTCATCAGTTACAGGTTCGGAAGAGGAGTAGTAGCAGT
>Ga0115008_10000191_pt1 | contig 41275 bp, 39 predicted proteins | sample FraStrMetagenome_FD_87164 | JGI IMG/M metagenome (GOLD analysis project Ga0115008, IMG submission 87164) | Marine eukaryotic phytoplankton communities from Arctic Ocean - Fram Strait ARC3M Metagenome | ecosystem: Environmental > Aquatic > Marine > Oceanic | place: Fram Strait | collected... | reverse complement strand
TATATATATGTATGATCTCGGCAGCTCCTTATCTTGATGTCAATAAAACATTTCCTATTAATAATGTGTCGCCAAAGAGGGATGAGCTTGGGTTAGGCGTTCCTTCAATCGTTTCACCTCGTCCTCTACCGATTTCGTTGGATCGAGTTTCATTCTCATTTTGACGTGTTTTCGCCCGATGACCTTCTCGTACACGAGCGTTGGCGCACCGCGATATTTCTGAACAGAGTACTGTTTTGGAATGAGGTACGTTTCTGCGACGCCGTGTGCCTCCAAATTGCTCAGCTTCTTCTTGATTTCGGCGAGTTTATCCAGAATGCTGACCTTATTGGATTTGGTCGAACTGACGTACCGCTTTGTCAGTTTTGGGTGCCCCTCTAAGCGGAAATATTCACGGTAGATGCCCTTTTCTTTGTTCGATAATTCGCGGTTGTACGTGACATACTTGGGCAGCATGCTCTGTGTGATTCCACTTGGAAGTGGAACAGCTCCTTTCTTTCGCTTTCTTTGTTGCGGCATTGTCTTGAAGTGGGTTGGTCGTGTTGTGATGATTTCGAGGGCCGAAATCACTTGATTTTTTAAATTATCGATCGTACTTCGACGTGACTTTTTCGCGCAATCGTTGTACTTCATCCGTAAGACAACAGTCTTCTCTCATTTTCATTCTTAAATTACGACGTGTGCCATTGGGCATGCGTCTATCATACACCAGATGAGGAGAATTCCGAAACGTTTGAATTGAATGGTACAATGGAATGTTGCGAGTTCTTTGTACTTCGTCGTTGTCGAGGCGGTGTAGTTTCATCTTGATCTCTTCGAGTTTTTCAAGAATACTTCGTTTTGATGACTTCGATGAACTTAAACAGGATACTTTCAGTTTCGGATGCTTTTCAATTCTGAAAAATTCTCTGCACAGTTGTTTTTCTGCGTTGTAACATTCCGTGTTGTACGTCACATACTTTGGCATCATTTCTTGCGTGATTCCGCGCGGAAGTTTCTGTGCATTCACTTTGCGTGAACGTTTTGTTCCGGGAATGGAACCGATTGAGTTCTGTTGTTGCTGTTGTGTTGTAGCGATTCGGAGATTGTTGTATTGATTATTCAAAGGGTTTCTATCAATGTGATCAATGCTGTATCCTGCCGTCCCCTTACCCTGACCATATAACCCAGTTATTATTTGATGAACATACAAAAATTTGGACCTCTGGCTAGCAAATCGAGACATCTTGGTTCCCACATACCCATTTTGAAGTACATAAAACGTGAATTTCTTTCCATTGTTCAATTTCTTTTCAGCCTCAATAATCTTATCGTACGAGGTCTTGCACAACAAGCATATCGAATGTTTTTCACAGTACATGAGGTACGTCTGATTTTCCAAGATGATAATCGGGTTTCTCACTTTACCTTGACTGTAGTGCCCGGGCAAAACTTCACGTGTACTTTTACGATGGGCTTCGAAGAAAGATATGTGATCCACAGTAGACATCGCGGACTGTTGTGTATGAACTTGGTTATATAGAGTCTACATAGTCAAATTGTTTTTTTAATTAGGAACTGGGTTTAGACGTTCTAGTGGTAGGCAACATGAACACAAAAAAAAAGAATAAAGAGTCAATTACCTCAGTGGGTAAATTGTGTGTACATGTGTGTGAAAGATAACGCTTAGTTGGAATAAGCGAGACCCATAAATCCCCAATGTTTCCGAAGGGGGTGGACTGTATCTTAAGCAAACTCCGTCTGATTAGGACTTCATTGTTCACCAATAGCCGTTCAGTCTCTGAAACGGAACCATGCTCTATCATTGCGAGGGTAGGTTCTCATCTGCTGATTGCCCATTGTAATATCTTAATCATTTTCACCATACCAGAGAATATCTCTGCGTTTGAACCTTTTCAGGCACAAATTGGTAGATTAAGCTTTAGGGGTTTCCAGCAACAAGCTATTTCGCATTTCTCGGAAGAAATACTAGCATCTCTCTGTGTATCCATTAGAGTGTAATGAATACATTGGGCGAGTAACTGTATTTTCCAACAATGGATCCCAAACATTGTTGGCAGGATGCTTTTCAGGGCAGTCGAATTATCTTTACCCATTCCGCTCATAATGCGGAGGACGTTGTAGTTGACGGCGTAGACCGCGACATTGGCGGCGCCCGAACCATTGAGGTGGAGCGTGGCGTTGTCGATGCGGCTCATGTTGCACGTGCCAGACGGCTGGTGTTCCGCCGGCTTGAGGCCGAAGGAGTAGACACTGGTCTTGCCATCAGCAGGGACACGAGAGTGGTGCTGGTACGGCTGGACCTTCGTGAAGTAGTCGGCCTTGCGCTCCGAGAAGCGGTCGTGACCGTTGAGCTGGAGCTTGGCAGTACCGGCGGCGGCAACCGCGGCACCGGCGCCATCCTTCTGGACCCAGACAAGTTCCTTGCACGGGTGGTTGAAGTTGAGGCGGACCTTGCCACCGTTGATCGCGTCGTTGCCGTTGAACTGAACCTGCTCGATGAGGTATTCGTGGCTGATCTGGGCGAAGCGGCGGCGTTCGTCCGTGTCGAGGTAGATGTAGTCGACGTAGAGCTTAGCGTTCGAGAAAGCGGCGGAGCCGAACTGAACGTTGACCTTGACTTCGTGGTACTGGAGGGCGATGAGCGGAAGCGCGAGGCCCGGGTTGCGGCAGAACCAGAATTCGAGCGGGACGAAGAGAGTCTTCGCCGCAGCGCCGGCGGCGGCACTGGTCATGTCAGCGTGAGCAGCGACCTTGCCTTCTTCCTGGGTGAGTTCGTTCCACAGGTGGAGCCATTCGCCGTTGTGCTTGTCGACACGCTGTCCGCCAATTTCGACTTCGACGTAGTCGATGAGTTCGCGGACGCCAACAGCAGCGGCACCGGCCGAGTTGTCAACATCGAGCTGAAGGTAGCAGCGGCTGATGAGATCGCCGTTGCGCGAGATGGTGCAGGTGACCTTGGATCCCGCGGACGGGTTACCGTTGAAGGTCTGTTCGATAGATTCCATCGAGAAGTTGGTGTGGCGGCGGTAGACCACCTTGAAGAAGGTGATCTGGGGGTTACCGGTCAGGTAAACGTCCTGTGCGCCGTAAGCTACTAATTGCATGAGTCCTCCTCCCATTGTATAAGTTGTTTTTATACATTTAGCAAAGAAAATAATTTTTGCAAAAAAAAACGCAAAATGTATTTAAAATCTAACGCAGAGGAATCAGTAAGTCACGTACATTCCGAAATCCAATGTTCACAAAGAAGAAAGTAAAAAATCGCACACAACACACGCAACGCAAGACCATAGACTCCACGCATTCAGCGCAGCTGACCTCATTCGAAGAAAACACAGAAACGTGTTCTATCCTCAAAACCAAACAGGCAACACTGCAGTCCGAGTTAGACGCTCTCGAACAGATTCCCAAACGCTCGTTGACGAACGAACAATTTGACCGACTCTACGAAATAGAAGAGGACATCAAATCGTGCGCCCAAGAGATTGCCACGCTTGAAAATGCCAAGAACGACTACTTTATGAAAACGGGACATCTGCTGTTCAATTATTACATTCAGAAAGACGCCAGCGAAAGCAACAGCAATGCCATGTCCCAATCGTCGAACGCACGACAAAAAGAGCACACGGTTCTTGATTTCTTCACACCATCGGCGGCCGAATCAAAGGCGGCAGAGTCCTCCACTATGAACCAAGATAATTCTGAGTCGGCAAAACAGGACACAATGAACCAAATCATAGATCAGTACATGGACGAAGTGGACACATCATACACAAAGGCGCCCGAAAAGGACCCTTTCATGGAATATTGTCCAACGTGCCACTGCTTCAAAATCTTCAACGAGACAGAAAGTACGCTACTCTGTACAAAGTGCGGTGTCGAAGATGCTGTCTTGATGAATCACAGCAAGCCGTCGTACAAAGACCCGCCACGAGAGTACACCTTTTTTGCCTACAAGAGAATAAATCATTTCAATGAGTGGCTGTCACAGTTCCAGGCCAAAGAGAGCACCCACATTCCGGACCAAATCATAGAAGATCTGGAATTGGAGATCAAAAAAGAGCGAAGAAATAAAAATGCGTTGGACCGAAAACAAATCAGACGCTTCTTGAAAAAACTGGGGTACAACAAGTACTACGAACACATTCCACACATCATTAACAAGTTGAACGGCGTTCCTCCCCCCATCATCACGCAGGCGACCGAAGAAACGCTACGCTCCATGTTCAAAATGATTCAAGTCCCTTTTGTCAAACACTGTCCCGAGAAACGCAAGAATTTTTTGTCCTATTCATACGTGTTGCACAAATTCGTGCAGTTGCTTGGCATGCATGAACTGACCACATGTTTTCCGTTGTTGAAGTCGCGTCAAAAACTTTATCAACAAGACACAATATGGAAAAAAATATGTAAAGAATTGGAGTGGCCCTTCATAAAGAGTGTTTGATTTACGGGAAACCGACCATCATGGCACCGACACCGAAACCGGCACCCTGGCGGAGAGCGCGGCCCATTGCGGGGGAGTAGAGGTCAGCGAGGGTGAAGACGAGGGCGATGCTGAAGGCGAGTTTGAGAGCAGCCTTGTTTGGCTTGAGGTTTTTCTTGCACATGCCAGACATGCATACAGCGACGAGGGCGAGCGCTTCGACGAGGCAGCCAAGAAAGACTTGGCCCTTCGCCTGAAGGTCAGCACGGTTGATAAGAGACTTAAGAGACATTTTCATTTTATTTATACTTTGGGTAAAGAAAAAAATATATTTAAACACTTCATCATTCCATATAGTACAATATTACACAATGAGTGCCGTGAGTACACAGAATGAAAGTAAAGAAGTGGAGCAGGATTTCCTCGAAAATGATATGCCCATTCCGGGACAGAACTACGTATGCCTGTCCTTTGTCTCGCCGGAAACGTGCATCGCTGACAAAAAACTCTGGGAGTTCTACCAGTACACTACCGCCCAGAACGAAAATGCCGCGAATGTCACGTTTGAAGCGTTTCGGGAAAACTTTGACAACTACTGTCTCCGCAACCAGGAAAGCCTCCAGAAGAACTTTTCTGAACAAAACGACTTCGCGACCTCCGTGCGAGGAATCAAAGTCCGCGGCGTCTATGATAATGTCGTTGAGGCGAAGTACCGCGCCAAGCAGCTGCAGCGCTCTGACCCCCACTTCAATGTGTTTGTTGGACAGGTCGGATTCTGGCTTCCGTGGGATCCGGCTCCGGGGGATATCCCGGAACAGGAATACCTGAACTCCCAGCTGAATACCCTAATGAAGAGCTACCGCGAAAACCAGGCCAACAAGGACCAGCTGTGGGCCCAGCATAAGGATAGTGTTGTGAAGAAGGCTTCGGCACCGACAACGGTTACTGCTGCGAATGATGAGGAACAGAAGTTTGAAGATTCCAGTGCGGTTGAAGAAAAGATGAGCGTCATGGAAAGTGAAGATCCGTGGATGAAAAAGAAAATGCAGAAGTAAACACAATTCCACTCAGATAAGGCGATGTTATCGATGTTACAGTTTTTTATATTTTTTTGTGTTTCGCGGTCATTGTGAAATAAAATTATATCCTAACAAAGTATTACGATGAGTATCCGTTTAAAGAAGTTTGATATGGCCTCCATAGCTCAGGACAGTGTAGTACTGTTCATAGGTCGACGCCGAGTAGGTAAGAGTTGGTTAGTAAAAGATTTACTCTATCACCACCAATCTATGCCAATTGGTACGGTTGTTTCTGGAACGGAAGGCGCGAATGCATTCTACTCTAAAATGATTCCAAGCATATTTATTCATGGTGACTTAGAACCAGAAACAATCAGTAATGTCTTGAAACGTCAAAAAATGGTGATTCGAGAAATTAAACAACAATTTGAAAAATGGGGATCCTCCAACATTGATCCTAGAGCATTCTTGATTTTGGATGATTGCTTATACGACAAAAGTTGGGTCAAAGATAAGAATATTCGATGTATGTTCATGAACGGTCGGCATTACAAGTTACTGTTCATTATCACGATGCAGTATGCCTTGGGCATTCCGCCCAATCTCCGAACGAATGTAGATTACGTATTCATTTGCCGTGAAAATTATTACTCGAATCGCAAACGTCTGTACGAATCATATGCTGGCATGTTCCCCAATTTTGATATGTTCAATCAGGTAATGGATCAATGTACCGAGAACTATGAGTGTCTTGTTATTCATAATGCCGCAAGTAGTAACAAGTTAGAGGACCAAGTGTTTTGGTACAAAGCAGACATACGTCCTCAATTCCGTATTGGCAATGAACAGTTCTGGCAGTATCATTCCAAGAATTTTAATGATCATCATAATGAGGACGAAGACAATACTCTTTATCATAGACCCAAATCAAAGCACCAAATTACGGTCAAGAAAAGCTATTAGAAGGGCGGAGGGCCAGTTTGGATACCACCATACTGGGCAGACGCGCCACCCTTTGCGGACCTGGAGGAAAAGTGCGCATCCACGACGAACAGGAGCGCTGCAAACACAACCGCGGTCACCGCCGTCCGTTTGTAATAGTACTTAGCGTCTTCATTTCTGTGATTCTTTGTATTATCAATGTAGTGCATGAAATTGATGCATACGCTGAGTAAAATGGCTGTTACGACTAAACGAGACATTATTATAGTTCTCATTCAATATTTTTTATTTTCCATTTGGACGTATCGGAATTGGAGAGAACGTGCCTATTAAAAAAATAGGTCTCTTGGTGTTTTTTTCCTCACCACAAGTCTACAACATGAAAAAGCGCGTATGTGTTTCCGCAACTCTTATTCGGAAATATGTAGATGGTACGGCAGTTCCAAATGATTTTATCCTCATACACCCAACTGGAATCATCACATCAACTGACATTAGACAAAGAAGGTCGACCAATGACAAAAGGATAGAATGGTATGAAAATGGTCACATGCCCCATTCCGTTGTGATCAATGACTGGACAGAAGAACAAATCGAAAATCTAAAACAACAAATAGAATCCAACGACACGCACACGAAGTTGGACCAAGTTTATATGATCAAACGTTGTGACATCGATAAGAGGGTTATGCGAGCGTATCGCTTCGTTCAGCCAGTGGTTCAATTTCCCACTCAGAGTGTTCCCATCGAACCGTATTACATTGGAGTGTGGCTTGGGGATGGAACTGCTAGAAACACGCAAATAACAAATATCGAAAGGTCTGTTTTGACATACTTGAGACAATTTTCTGAACGATATGAGATTGAATATGTGGAAAGGTGTGCTAAACTGAGGAAAACAAAAGCGAAAGACCACGAAACGTGTCACACAATGACGATTGCGCTCAATGGGGGTAAATTTCGCCCTATTCCTCTCACTCCAATGGACATTATCATTCGCGAATATTTAGCATACCTTGAAACCACAGGAAAGAAAGCAACATCATTCGTACAAAGCGGTCAATTCTCACAGCTGATCGAGAATACTACATTTACAGAGAAGCAAATTATTGGTAGACTTCGTGTCGTACAATACAAGAAACAAAAAGGACTTTGGGTAGACGACAAGCATTATACGCTTCTGGATGAAATGCGAAATCTTCAGTTGATTCCCCCATCACAAAAAAAGTTCGATGGCTCACAGAAACATATTCCGGATGTGTATTTGAAGAATTCAATTGAAGTGCGTTCCCAACTTTTAGCCGGACTCATTGATACGGATGGATACAATACGAAAAACGGTTATGAAATTACTCAGAAGAATAAGACACTTTCTGAGAATATTGTGACTTTAGCCCAGTCTCTTGGATATTACACAACCATGAAAGAGACACGAAAGTCGTGTACGTATAAAGGAGACAGACGTTGGGGTACATATCACCGAATAATATTGAGACCTACTGTACAAGCTGTAGTACTCCCTGTGCTATGTCAAAGGAAAAAACTTAATGGGACGACACCCGGTCCCAAGTTTGACAAAGACGGTAACATACTCCAAAGGCAAAAAAAAGCATGGACGGAAGAATCACGGGATGAATTGCAGCGTGCTTTACAAAACTACCATGGGGGACGAATCTCCTGGAAACGTGTTCAAGAAAACCATCCATTGTTGGCACATTTTTCAACGTCTGCCTTACGCGCACAAGCACGACACACGGCGCATACGAGACTGTAGAATGGTGCCTTATGGTAATGCGTTTTAATGGAACAGGGGCATATGGCGAGCGGTAATGGATTCTTCGAGTTCACGAATTTCTCTCTTGATGGTATCAATCGTATTTTTTTCAGGGTTATTTGTATTTGAAAGTTCGGGGAGCAATTTTTCTTTGACTAATACATTTTCTATCTTTTCTATTCTTCCTTCCATGAGTTCTTTCGGCAATGCAACTGCTTCCTGTGTTTGTGCTTGCGGTGCAGTCTCAGTGAAATTCATTTCTTCAACAATGTCGTTATCCACCACACCTGATGCGCAATCTTGCAATTCAACCACAGGAACTCGTTCCGTTTGAACGACCGGACTTGTTGGTGCAAGTGCAACCGGAATAGAATCTGCCGAAATCACCTCCGCAGGAATCGTGATATTTTCCGTTGTAGGCGCAAAATCTACTGGATTGGATTCCGTGTGATCGACTTTTGTCGGGGCAATAATGCTCTCCGTTGTAGGCGCAAGAGCGGTGGGAATGGATTTTGCCGGAACCACCCCCGTTGGAGCATGGAAGCTCTCTGCTGTGCTCAAAAGAGCTATGGGAATGGATTCTGTCTGCACTACCTCTGCCGGAACAGTTACAGGAATCTCATCCACTAAAACATCCGTTTCTGGAACAGTATTTTCATTCACATGTAACATTCTCTTCGCCACCGATTTGTGACTGTCCATAGTGATGACTTTAATGTTTTCATCTTCGACAACTGGCGAAGTGACTGCGGCAAGAGGAACCGCATCTTCTTGCGCAGCCCTCTGCGTGAAATCCTGCGCAAAGTCGTCTGCCGTTTCGAACGTTGTCTGCGTGACAGCCGGAATGTCGGATTCCAGCACATCGTCCACATACACCGATGTATTGTGCGCAGTCCCGCCACTCAGGTCGACTTGCTGACTTTCCAGAACTCCAATCTCTTCGAGACCAAGATGAACCGTCGGTGTCACATTGTCTTCGATCACCATAGTAGGCGTCTCATTGATTATCATAGTAGGCGCACTGCTCATCAAAATATTATGCGACTCTTCGATCGGTTCCGGATCACGATCAACAGATTCCACGACATCATCTTCTTGCTGAAGAAACTGCTGCGTCGTGTAATTGTACGGTTCCATATTTCGCACAATTGGCTCAATCGTCACACGATTCTTAGGCGATAATGTGGCGTCAGCATTTCCGCCCACATCGCTCGGGACCGGTGTGGCCTTCTGTACAGACGATACAATATTGTTGCGAATGATATCTCGCAGAGTCGTCAATGTCGCATCGGTTCGGTCCGTTCTATCGGTGCACGCGCTCGATACCGAACTTCCGCAATCAGTGTCCTGTAAATACTGCTGCATGATGTGTTGAATCGGTAGCAGACCACGAATCGTTTCATCAATGGATTCATTGATTACCCTTTCACAATATCGGAGATTCTTCTGGTACTCGAGAGTAGTCACGTTCGCACTCAGCAGATACGGTTCTCTCCAAAAACGACGGGCGGCTTCGATGTAACATTTATGGACAAACGTTTCCGTAGATGGAATGTCCAAATCAACAGATGCTCGCTTTTCGCCGACTTGAACGGCCGTCAATACTTTGGTGTAGCATACAAACACCGCTGTAATGAGCTCGTTCAGGTACGAACAGTTTGAGCTGTGCGCAATACGTTCGCATTCCACCGCGAGAGTTGTGCGGTCCCACTTCGGGATGTTTTCGAGTAACTTTTGAAATGTGCGCAGAGTATTGGTTCGCTTCGACAGACGTTGGGCATCCAAATAAATGGAGCGAATGCCCTTTAAGATTTGCGGCTGTAACACCAAACACAATGATTTGGTATATTCTTTTTTTGTTTCAACCAATAGCACATTCATGATTGTTGTGATGTGTTATACGAATAAACTTTTAAGTCATTCGAAACGCAAGCATAATGAAATAAAAATTAGTGTTCCGCCGTACTTTTAAAAAATCAGCTCACATTTTCAAATAATAATGTCACATCTTCACAATCCTCACAACATACTTTTCACAAAAACAAAAACAAGAACAAAACCATGTATGAGATGCTGAATTCGGTCAAGATGCTGGCGAAGGAGAACACGCCCCCCCATCCCGTGAACGTCGAGAAAGAGCTTCGCAAGAATGATGGAGACGAGCAGGGCGACGAAGACATTCCAGTCGGTGCGCAGAAGATCGAGGAAAACACGAATGTACTTCCAGTTCAATCGAAGAAGCGAAAGCATGCGGACTCTGACTCGAGCAAGGATACTGGAAATGAGCCCAGCTGCAGCTTTTCTCTGTCAAAGAAACGAAGGCGGAATCTAAAAAGCAAGCGTCGTAAGAAAAGGCGAGCTAGAGAGAAAAACGTGAAGAGGATGTCCAGATTTGTAGATCTCGCCGTGATCACTGCGGGCGCGTGTCTGGGTGTAGACATCGACAAGACGTTATTAGATGAGCAGTTGCCGACACGGGAAGAGAAGAACACAAACCTTGATGATGTCATGGCGACGCCGGTGGTACAGAGTTCGCTCTCCTTCGAGTACGAGAACTATAACCACCAGAAGGGCGGTCGTACCTTCGCACTCTCACAGATAAAAGACGGTGGAGTGCGTCTAATCATCGCTGACGTCTTTGGTAAAGAGACGGAAAGCCATGCCTTCGTCTATGACAGTGGTTTCTTTGACCTGCTGGTTCCTAACGGAAAGGGAGCTTTTATTGATTCGACTCAAAAAGTGCGACGAGTGCTTGAACCGTGTGATCGAGAGACGAAGGAGGCAGCAAGAAATGCTCTAAATGGGTTCTTCGGAGGAGCCCGAGTGAACATTCGCGTTGTGTATCGCGTCAGAGTGAAGATGACCGGGGAAGTATGATCGATTAGAATAGAGAAGATAATAATCCGCGCGGAGTGTCGGCGCAATGGGATGGTGGATGTAGTAGGGAGGGCGGATATGTGGTGGGGGAGGGGTCATATCGATGAGGGGTTAGGGATAGGGAATAGGAATTAATCAAGGATACGTGTTCACTTGTACTTCGTATTCACTTGTACTTCGTATTCACTTGTACTTCGTATTCACTTGTACTTCGTATTCACTTGTACTTCGTATTCACCTGTTTATTCGTTCGAATAAAAGTAGTCCTTTTGGATAGTTCTCGTAGCGAAGCGGCTCCGACATACGTGCACGTTGATCGAATACCCCCCAGAATATCATTCAGCGTGTTTTTAACGGGTCCTTTGTATGGCGTATGTACGACCTTCCCTTCGGATGCTCGATAAGATTTCAACCCATCACCATGTTTATTCATGGCGTGTTCACTCGACATGCCGTAAAAAAGCTTGAACTTTTGTCCATCCTTTTCGACAACATCACCACCACTTTCATCGTGTCCGGCGAACATTCCACCGGCCATTACAAAATCAGCACCACCGCCGTAGGCTTTACTACAATCTCCGGGGTATACACAGCCACCATCGCTTACGATGTGCCCCTTCAATCCGTGAGCTGCATCCGCACATTCAATAACAGCACTCAACTGTGGATATCCAACGCCTGTTTTGAGTCGAGTCGTACATACCGACCCGGGTCCGATTCCGACCTTGACGATATCGGCTCCACATAAGATTAGTTCTTCTGTCATTTCTGCAGTAACTACGTTGCCTGCAATAATCACCTTTCTTGGATACTGTTCTCGCATATCTCGTACTACGTGAACGAACGATTCTGTATAACCGTTCGCTACGTCAATGCAAATGAACTTGAATCGATTATCCATCTTCAAAATCTCGTCTAATTTTTCAATATCTCTTTTACAAATTCCAATACTCAGTCCAATATGTTCAACACTTCCTTGATAAGAATCGAGAAAAGCGCGCCATTCTTTCACGGTGTAATGTTTATGAACGCATGTGATTACATTGTGCTTTGACATCTCTGCAGCCATTTCGAAGGTGCCTGTACTATCCATATTCGCAACCATTAGAGGTACGCCGGTCCATATAACACCACTGTTTCTGAATGTAAATGTTCTTTCCAAATTAACTTGTTTTCGACTACTCAGACTTGATCGTTTCGGGCGAATGAGCACATCTTCAAAACCCAGCTTTAATTCCTCTTCGATTCTCATTATTCTCTATTACAGATATTTCTACAGATATTCTTAATATAAGTTTAGATGGGTATCAGTCAACACAAATATCACTCTCAAGCTTTTTCTCAGTAATATGTAAAGTGTCATGTCGGACGGATATGACAGACAGAATCCGTATTTTCACTATATCCTAAGAGGTATTATGGTAGGAGATTCCGCTGTTGGAAAAACGAGTCTTCTACAACGGATGGTGCACAACTCGTTTACATCACTACATGATCTCACCATTGGCGTTGAATTTGAGCAAACCGTACTAACCGTTCCGGATAAAAATGGGGATCTAAAGCAGGTCAAATTGCACGTTTGGGATACTGCAGGAATGGAAACATTTCATTCAATAACCCAAATCTATTTTCAAAGGTGTTGTCTAGTCTTTATTGTGTATGATGTAGAGAACCGCACATCGTTCAATAATGTCGCGAATTGGGTAGCACGTGTGACACAAAACTGCAAATCACATATTGAAATTATACTGGTGGGAAACAAATGCGATTCCTCGAGGCGGGTTGTGTCGCACTTGGAAGGTCTTGAGTGCGCAAAACAGTTTGGTATTTTGTTTATGGAAACAAGTGCACGTACCGGTACAAATGTTGAATTGGCCTTCAAAAAAGCTTGCGAACGAATCGTACAATACACGATAGAGCAAGTTGAATGTACGACAGACAATGGTATTATTTTGGGCGCCTTGGTCGAGCCGGTCGAATATTTCCGTTCACAACAACTTCAAATTGTACGCGAGAATACGACGGACATTATGATGAAAAAATGTTGCACAATTTCCTAATGCAGTGTAACGCACGTGCCTACAAGAAGTAATTCATACGATCTCTCATGTCTTCCAAGAGATATTCATACAGGGAATCTTTCTGAGCAAGATCGTAAATGTGTCCTCCAATATCTATGTCTTGTATATATCTATCCGTACTTTCATACTCTTGAAGGATTGTTCTAATGTCGTTGAAGGTGTCTTCAGTTTTGCTATATTCCTGTCTAAGGTCTTCCATTATTTCTTCTACATCGTCTTCTTCTAATACATATACTGCCTTCAGTTGAGGCTGCCCTCGATTTGATTTATAGGGCCAATTTGGTATGCGATCCACAAGATAAAACATGTGCGTCATATTAGTCACATTATCAGTGTTCCACGGATCTACATTTTGTTTGAAATTTTTCGCTCCGTTAAACATCAGGCTCATGTCTTTCACAGAGCGCGTATCCCACCCACTAATGTCTTGATTAAATGCACTTCCATAAATTACTTGACCATTTATATACGCTCGAGCACTCGCAAACATCCCCGACATATCTGTAACATTGCTCGTGTCCCAATTGCCAATGGGTTGGTTGAACGAGTTTGCGTCATTAAACATGTGACTCATATCCGTCACATTGCTCGTGTCCCAATTACCGATGGGTTGATTGAAAGATTCTGTATCAGCGAACATCCCCGACATATCTGTAACATTGCTCGTGTCCCACGCTGTGTATGTAGTACCATTATTTCTTGTTACTTCCTTTGTATTTATGGGATGGTTGAAAGCAAGTGCACCCGCAAACATCCCCGACATATCTGTAACATTGCTCGTGTCCCAATTACCGATGGGTTGATTGAAAGATTCTGCAAACATCCCACTCGTATTTGTCACCTTACTGGTATTCCAAACGCCTATGGGTTGGTTGAAAGCAAATGCGCCGTTAAACATATAATCCATGTTCTCGACACGACTTGTATTCCACTGACTGATATCATCATTGAAAGTGTGCATATTTTCAAATAACTTGGACATGTTTGTAATCAACGAAGTATCCCAATTAGAAATGTGCTGTTTGTCTTGTCGTGGAGGTTTTTCTGCATCGGGTGTTTCACACCATTTTTTCACCATTTTTCTCAGTTCGTCGTTCGTTAGTGGTTGCACTCTATCAATGAAGGGAGTGATGAATTTGCCAATACGGAGCTGGTTCTTTAACTGTTTGCTTACAATACTGTTTACCGCCTGCATTTCGTCAGGTAACGTTCCACCTTGTTGTGTAGACAAATGTGTCGTATTCGTCACGAATGAACCGATTGCAATACCTATGAGTAAATCCATTATAATTTAGGGCCTATAATTTAAGCAAATATTTTTCATTACGTTAAATCAAATATATCAAAGGAATAGGTTTATTTATTAAAAAACGGATCGTGTTCGGAATTCGTAGTGAAAAGATTGCGTTTCATTTCAAAGGTCGTCATTCCCTTTTTATGTACACGGCGGATATAGTGAGATGTTTCGCACGATTCAACCAAAAGTCATATTTTACCGACAAACACACTTGGGTATACGCAATGCAGTAACACATTTGAACGGCATCACATGGTTCTCCCCAATGTCTAATTATGGTGAAAGCTATGGACCGGTAGTGAGTACATACACGCCGAAAAAAACATTGAAAGTGCTCGACATCGGTTCCATGAAGACTCGGAAACACCTCGTATCGCTCTTTCCCAAGCTGTCGACCCTCCTTGATCCAGACGAACAGTACAGCGGTGGAAAGGCCAATACTCGCATCCACAAGTTGCTGCGAAAATATTTCGGCAATCAGTGCGATGGGACCATTATTGTGGATAACGATCTTAAGGAAGAAGACCGACATATGCTGGAGGGTCCTTCGGAAATTGTATTGTGGGGAACATTAACACATAAAATAAAAAAATTGTAAATCTCATACTTCTACTTCGGACATATCAATCGCGGACATTTCCATATTCAAAGTAGCTGCTTCGCGTTTACCCCAATATTCCCGATAAATATGAAGACAAATTATGAATACAGTAGTCAACAACGAAAATGCGTTTGCAATAATGAATGGGTACGCATGAAGTAGTACTGCAGATATTCCCAAACAAATAGATGCCCCTGCTTCGATAATAATAAAGTACATATTGACGGGTCGTGTATTGTTGATCTGATCTCGTAACATTGGCAGAAATCGACATATTAACAACAGGGCACCAATGTACCCAATAAGTTGAGTCATTGTTATAATAAAAGACACCAACTCATCGTTTATATTGTACTTATGAATTGCTACATATCCGGACATTAAAAAAATGAAAGGCCTGAACTTAAACACAACTTGTGTACCAACAATAACAAACCACACACAAACAAGTATGTCTTACGCAATGAACATTAACCTTCCTAAGAACGTCAGCGTCGATGAAATCAATTTCTCTGAACTGAAGAAGAATGATTACGGTGGTGGATCTCTGTATGTCAATTACAACAATCGCCCTCTCATCATTCAGACTCCGTACATGAGTACTCCCTTCGGCGTAAGTGCGTATGAACCGACTGATGGTGGTAAGACAAAGTATTCTCTGGATCTGTCGTTCCGTGATGTAGACAACAACCCGTCTGTTCGCCACTTTCTGGACACACTGACCAAATTCGATGAAAAACTCGTAGATGCGGCACTCGCAAACTCTCTCGCGTGGTTCAAAACGAAGCATACCTCGAAAGAAGTCATTAAGGCTCTCTTCTCTGGTCAGGTCCGCCATTCCATTGACCGCGAAACTGGCGAAATCAACACTGCCTATAAGCCGACCTTCAAGGTAAAGGTACCGTACAGCAATGATCGCTGCACCGTCGAGGTATATGACGAAGAAAAGACTCGGGTGGAATATGAGCATTTGGATGAAGTGGTCTCAAAGGGTGCTAAAGTACGTGTAGTTATGTCGTGCTCTGGTGTCTGGTTTGCGGGTGGAAAATTCGGTGTATCTTGGCGCCTGATGCATCTTCAGAAGAAGGGTGGGCCAGCCCTGAACCAGTTCGCTTTCCAGGAAGACAGCGACGAAGAATGTGAAACCGACGAAGTCTATGGATAGATATGTGTGACCAATTATTACTATTAGCAGGGGAAGGGTTGACTTATTGTTCTTTCTTTTTTCTTTATTCAAAGTATAAGCCCGATGAATCTGTACAAACTCATACTTGGACTCCTCGTTGTACTACTGTGTGTAATTGCCGGCAGCGAAGCATTAAAATTTAATTCTACTTTTTCCATTGGTGTCGTCACGTGCTGTGTTTTGATTGTGTTGCAACTGTATCGTATCGATTTTTCAAGTCCGCTGTCAATTGGTACTACTGAATCATTTATTACACAAGAAAAGATAGATCACTCTATGGCCAAAATGATTGATACACAGACGAAGAGCAAAGAAAAATCATCCAAAAAAAAACCAAATAAGAAAGCTACATTCACCTTCATTTACGCCGATTGGTGCGGATACTGTAGGAAAACAAAACCTGTGTGGACCAAGCTCGAGAAAGCAGTGAAGACGATTGGCGAGTACGAAATCGTGTACAAACAAATGGACGCTGAAGCACCCGAAAATGCGAAATGGATTGAAATGTATAATGTCGCGGCATACCCGTTCATTATTCTCACGATAAACGCTAATAAGAAAAAAGTCTTTTCCGGAGAAAGGAGTGTGTCTGGGTTCCAAGCATTCTTGGAAAAGCACCTAAACCCTTCAAAGTAAAATATAAATATCACACAATTGTAACATCATGAATGCAAAAACGATTTATGACAATGCAACTGAAATTAAAAAGTACAAGGACAAAACATTCACAAACTCATCATCTCTCACTAAATTACAGAAAGAGCACCTAGCAGAACGATTTAGTGAATTCGCTACTAAAAATCCGGGCATCTTCGGCGACATTGCATCCGGTATCCTCGATTGGGATAAGTTTAAACAACTTGCTGAAATGGCGCATTCTCTACACTTACAAATGAATACGAATGCGGATCCGAAGAAGGCGCGGGACGTCCATTTTTGAAAAATTAAAAAGTCACAGATAAATATAACATCAAAAAGTTGTGAATATGGAATATATGGTCGTAGCAACTTTAATCGGAGCCGGGTATTTGTGGCAACAGCAGAATGTTCCTTTGCTTGATTCTGATATCGATCAAGGAATTCAAATGCATCAAACACCATACGAATCCAATCACGTGCGTCAAACTCGCCGCATAGTACAGTCTCGTGCCAATCAGCATGTACCTAGAACTCGTCAAGCAATTTCCAATGCACGTCATAATGAAGAAATGATCATGTCTCTTACAGGGAACAAAATCCCCAAATCCCAATTCAAGCACAAGAACATGAAGCCGTATTTTGGCAGTAAAATGACGCAAAATATGGATATGAACCAGAACAAAACCCTGCTGGAAACATTCACGGGAACCGCGCCACTCCCACCCAAGAAAGAACAAGCCCCTATGTTTAGTCCCATGCCGGAACAACCGTTTGGGAGTAATGTGTTACAGGACATCCAGAAACAGCGTGGACGTTTCAACGCATCGCGCGGAAAGCAAAATATCCTTCCGTTTGAACAGCAGCAGGTGAGCTCTGCAGGGTCGTACAGTGATTATGAACGCCAGCGCATGCTTCCTAAGAATATTGATGCCCTGCGAGGGTCCGAAAATCAGAAAACAGTTTATGAAGGTCGCATGATTCCGGGAAAGAGTATTGTTGATGACCGGACATTATTACCAGAGATGTTCAAACACCGTACCGAAAACGAGGTAGAGAACAAGTACCTCTTGCGAACAACTGGAGCATTCACTAAACAAGAACAACAGCCAGAGGTGATTCTGCGAAATACCGAAAACAAGGAACAGCACTTCTCCTATATGGGCAACGCTGCCCCTCAAAACGAGAAAATGGGTACGCTCAGTGCGAAAGCTAGTGCGACACGACGCCAGCAGTTGAATGGCCCTAATGTCACTAACGCGGCGGCCATTGGTCAGTGGCAGGCAGACAATAGTCTATCTGACTACGGTCGCAAGAGCATACGTCCAGCAGACATGAATGTCACCGAGAAGAAGAGCTCTTTGTCGAATCTGGTCACCTCAGTCAAATCTCTTATAGCTCCGTTCCAATCCGAGGTATTGCCGACCATTCGTGAAGAGTATGAAGAGAACAAACATTCGGGTGTTCTCACCGGTCCTACGAAACTGACGCAATATGATCCGAAAGACGTTGCACGCATTACAAAGAGGCAACAGACATCGAAGGCGTCGTACACAGGTGGTGCGGGCTCGAAGAACATGAAGCCGAGTGTCGGAAATGTTCAAAATGCGTCCTTCAATGAACTCAAAGAATACTTAGAAACCAACCGCGCACCCACTCAGAGTGGTGTTAAATTGATGGCGGGCCAAGAAGGTGTCAACATGACACGTGAAACTAGTACCTATTCACAGTTGCAAAGTGCCGGGATTACCAAAACCCCTCATTTTGTACCTGTTCAGGACAATTCTACGCACACACAACAGAGAAATCATTATTCTAACTCCCGTACTCAATTGGACACAAGTGTTTTGGATTCGTTGAAAGAAAATCCATACTCCAATCCGATCACGAACGTCCTCAAGTGAATATAAAATATAAAAAAATGAAGTACACAGCGTCTCTGTAATAAACGAGTAAAAATCCATAATGTCTTTCGTTGGAAAAATTTGTGGAAAACTATCTCCGCGCCGGAGAAGACGACGAAATGTGAAGCCAGTTGAAATGGCGTTTACCTTTAATGCAAAACAATGCTTGTATCACGTAGAGCGAATGTGTGTGAAAGAGTCTGAAAAACACAAAGATACCGCCCATCAGTTCTACACTGGGGCCAAAATATGTGTAGATAGTATGACATACCATGAGACATTACCCAAACATATCGTTGAAAATTATCAAATGAAACTTTGCTACATCAAGCACGTAATGGATAACCATCTGGGTCGAAAAGATAAGTGTCGTATGGCTAAGCGATTCCGAAAGAGTCTATAAAGCGAGAAAAAATGAAAAATCATTACCTTTTGTATTTTTTTTCACTTTACCTGGAATAATATATATAAGGACTTGAAGAGCATATAAATCAATGGCAAAACAACGTATTAGTTGTAGAACAAAAGGACGGAAACACAGGCGTCATCGACGTGCCTATGAATCCAGTGAAAGTTCCAGTGATACCGATGATGAAGATGACATCCGAGTTGTACAAAATCATATTTATTTCTGGTGCGATGTAACAAAAAAAACAGCTTTGGATTTGACTCTGAAATTGACTGAAGTGTATCACAAAATGCGCTCACTAACACTCGTTGGGGATGAAATTACACCGGTATACATTCACATCAACAGTTACGGCGGAGACTTGGACGCGGCTCTTGGTGTCGTTGACACAATGGAATCGCTCAAAGGAGATGGTGCCAAAATCGTAACTGTCATTGAAGGAAATGCTGCATCCGCAGCCACTCTCATTTCAGTCGTTGGGAATGACCGTAGAATTCGTCCTAATGCATACATGCGCATCCACAACTTTTCAACTGGTATTAGTGGAAAGAAAAACGAGCTGGATGAAGAGTATGCAAACTTAGAGAAATTAGAGAAAATAATGATTCGGGTGTACAAGGAGCATTCTAGCATGAATCAGACAGATTTAGAAAAGCAAATGGCTGGCGAAATTGATATGACACCATATGAATGCATTGAGAAAGGGCTTGTTGATTCAATTCAAAAGTAAATAACCATTTGAATAGTCAATCGATAAGAAAAAAAATAAATTGGGCACCCGTTTATGACTCAAATACTACGCTAACGCATTTTCAATTTGCTGAAGCCGCCTCTCCACCTCCTGTAAACGCATAAGAACACTACTTATGACCGCTGGCGGAAATGTTTCCTTTGCGACTTGAAGTAAGACTGGTTCTTCATTATTTCCTTTTTTTTCTACCGCTTCATTTGCCAACCGGTCTGCGTGGGCATTGGATACAGAGTGAATATCTGTGTGACCCGTGTGAGCACGCACGTGGTGAAAGCGTATGTTGGGCGAACACGATACAATAGTATGTAATTGTTTCACCAATTCCAAATTCGGGATCACCTTTTTACCATTTTTCCATTGTTTACCTTTCAATTTCGCGCCGTATGTCGTGGCACACTTAATGGCATATTCTGAATCCGTGTGAATGTCAACAACAACACGGTCTGTAATTTTACAACGAAGGATGTCACACGCTCGAATAATCGCGCTTAATTCTGCGGCATTATTCGTTTGATTCCCCGCGATGCGCTCACTGACATTGCGGTCGTCATTGTCGCCAAAGTACACACCGATTCCAGCAATGGCATTCGGTCTGCCATTATTCTTACAAGCACCATCAGTATAGACTGAAATACTTTGTTGATCCATTTTTCCTAGCTGGTTTACGTACCATATTATGACCGTCTATGTTTATGTCTCCACCGCAGGAGCAATTGTCGGAGGCGAATCGTGCTTCACAACTAATTTTTGAAGTTGTTTAATGAACATCTCCGTGTCTTCATCTACAACGTCGTGAATCGTATGATATGAGCCGGCAGATTCTGTGATTTTTCTCTGAAGTCCGCTCATATTTCCACCATGGAAGAAGGCCACAGATACGAACTGGAATGGAATGCACCGCACATCTGACTGTCTGAAACGCAGGAATCGCTCATACTCCCCCGACTGCGCTCGCGAATTGAACGGGCGTGCTTTCCAGAAGGATCTACGAAACGCCATAGTAGATTCTGTCAAATACCGAGGTCCATTAGAGATGAATGCACTCTTGTCGGTTGTGAGATCATATGCGCCCATCGCAGAGCAACCCACACAGCCAACGTTGTTCTTCATAAGTGTCTTGACACGGCTGAGAACATGTTCAGGAAAATAATAATCATCATCATCCATGGCCACGATCACGTCATTTTTGGCGAATTCCACGCACAGATTTCGCTTGTATCCGATGGGGAAGCCATTCGGACCCCCTTTGAGCTTGACGTACCGGATACGTTTGTCAAATTCAAGGAGGTCGGTGAGGTCCTCCTCGCCATCATCGAACACGACCCATTCTAATTTGTCTTTCGGATATACCGTATTTCGCCAATTGCGAATGGCAAGAGAGAACAGATGCCTTCTATTTCGGGTGGGGGTAATAATGCTCACTGTCGGCAAATCTTCGTCTGGCACATCATCGAGGATTAAACGTATTCCACCATTGTCGGTATTGGTCGCCGTTGCTTGGATCGGCGTCGGATAGTACCAGGCCAGTTTCTTTCGCCGCCGCTTCTGCTTCTTTTCGGATTGGTGCGCGTTGATAATCGCAGCCGGTACACCGAATTCTACATGTTTCACGTTCTGATAGGCCTCTTTGGCAAAACTGTCCCGTTCGCACTGTCCCTTGCCGTCAAACAGATAATGGGAACATGTGCGAACCACATCTTGGACGGACGATGCGACAAACACGACTTTATCTGCCCATTTCTCGTTAGTCGGGCGGTGACGACCCTTTTCCGATAGAACAAATCCTTTATTACTAATCACATTCAAAAGACGCGGAATTTCGAGAAGGCCATTTGCCGCAAAATGGAGGTTTAGAACGATGCGGCTCCGAGCAATGAGCTCATTACGTTCCGAATCCCACACGGCATTTTTCTCCCACATAATGGTACATTTTTCTCCAAGCGCATCCTCCAGGGCCTTCATGTACTTGTTGCGTCGATCAGATTCTGATCCAAAGAAGAGAATGTCAATGTCCTTTTCGTATGTACTGCGTTTTTCCTCCTCTAGGGATGATGCATACCCAAGCGGGACATAGGATACATTCGGAACACGCCACGTTTGCCGCAACCACTTCACATTCACCACGGAGTAATCCCACACTGCTTCTGCCTTGTGAAGAATGTTCAAATAGTGCTGATTCCACACGGAGGATACTTCTTGTTTCGTAGGGGTTTGTTCCAGCTGGTACACAATGTACTTCACCTTTTCGGGAATCGCCTTGGGATACTCATGCGCCCCGAACACAATGTAGAGGGTGTTCTCTTTTTCGACAGGAAATGAAGTGGTCAGCGACACTGCGCATCCAGCGGTACGAAGCGTCTGATAGAGGGCCTTTGCCGTGTCTTTGAAGACGACATTTTTTGCGTAAATGGTAATCATTTGTTATTTGTGTATTGGTTGTCGGTGTATATTTCGTTCGTGCATTGCGTCTAAATACCTTTACTAACTATGACGTTCTGTATGGAGAGAGGACATGTAAATACTTTAGGTTAAAATAATTGAGCTGATTTTTGATAAATCACCAAAATTCAACACAACCTAATTTACACTAAACATAAAACACTAAAATGAAAATGACGACAAGTTTTTTAATAATTAAAAACGAATTAGTTGAAGTGAAAGAAAGGGAAAACGACACCTCAACATGCGACATCACGGCTGACACCATTATCATTGAGAGGGATGACAACGACTATGACAACGACTATGACAACGACTATGACAACGACTATGATACAGATAACGAGATGTGCCTATTACGAGATGACATGTACGAATTCAGAAACAAATTATCAGGACTGCGTCAACATAACGTTGAACTCGTACATCAAATTCAAACCATGGAATGTCGTGAAGAGTGTACGAACGCTAGGATCGAGAACTTGGAGAGTACTGTAGCAGAACTCGTACGGTATATCAATAAGAAGGGGTGATTAGAGCATAAAAAAATCAATACACATTCTATATATAGTATAATGCAGTACGATTTACAATGTAAAGGAGTTCTTACCGAATCGTTTTTATTACCACACCGGTTTGATCACCATATGGTCGACGTTAAGGACTACATCAATGAAGAAATGAATGCGCACCTTTCGTCCGCACCGGATTCGTATGATCAGCAACATAACGTCATTCTTAAACCTGTTACGCGATGGACTTTGCGAACAACCCTCGATCCAGCCCCAACCATTGATTCCAATGCTGACTTTCAAGAAGGAGACACAGAGACATTTAAATTTGTACGCATTAATGGAACATCCAATTATACAGTGACGGTAAACCCCACGACAGTTCCACTTTCTACGAACGTACTTCCCTACGCTTTCCGGAATAGAGTATCTCTGTCTCGCGAACAATTCAATGCACTGACGCTCGACACCGATATTACCAACTTTAACATCACACTGTACACTACGGATCCAGAGACCGATACAACCGCTCAAGAACCGGGATATTTTTTCGAAAATCACACGTACGATTTGTGGGTAAAAGTGAGTATTGATCAGCCACCTACAGATGAACTCTTGCTCGTCCTTGAATCATCTGATTCTGTCTTCGGCGAGTTTTCATTGTATTCAGAAGACGAAAACTCGTCCACCCCATGTGTATTCCAGTTCTTACCTTCTCAACCTCTTGAACAAGTTCACAGAATTCATTGTACAACCAAAGAAGTTCAGAATCGTTCCGAGTTCAGAACGGAAGAGAATAGTGACCCGGCATATCGAGTAGAAGAATTGGACATACGTCTTCGTACAATTAAATCCTCAACCAACTCTCATATTGTCCTGAAGAAATGGCCCAAAGCCTTGCAGATCCGAGACGCGCCTATTTTATCAAACATAGTTGTGACAAATACTCAGGATGATACAGATTCCCCTTGGGAACAATTCTTCACGACAGGAGGTAATGACATACAAATTAATTTTAATAGTGATGGTCCATTAGAAGAAGGAATAGAACCAAAAGTAATATTTGAAATTAAGGATGCCAATGGAGTTATTTTAGCGCCAACACCAATAATACTATCTGGTGGAACGGTGACCCAAGATGCATGGAATCAGTATACTTGGACATATACTACAACTATATCTGCGGATCTTCCGAGCGGTGTGTTTCATGCCCACATTGAAGACCGAGATGACTATCATGTTCAATAAATATAATATGTAAGCAAAGTATATATTGATTTTCAATGCCCAATAACGCTCCATTATTCTTCATTGGGAATGCCTTTGGGATTGCGTGGAACGCTATTACACCAAAAACCTGGAACACCTTTACATCTGCGACACAAGAATTGATTCTAAATAATGCATCTGAAAAAATCATTCATCAGTATACCTTTCCATCTACGATTCAATGTACCGTGACCGTTCATGGTTCGCATAATGGTACACAAACAGGTACTATTTTCGATGTCACAGAAAACTCGACTCCGCAGGTTTTTTACGTTCAGGGTGGAGCAGATCCTAAATACATTATCTATGAACTTACATTTCCTGGAACCATTATGAATCTGAACGCGTACACCAGTATAGCATCTGGTCCAGGTGGGACATTCACATTAGATTCAAATGAAATTGTTCTTTATGGACAGACAAATCATACTGTCGAGAAACATACTGTTCGATTCAAAGTCACTGCGCCTTCTAATGAGGGTATTGTGGATATTACACTTCAAATGAAAAATATTTGTCGCGTGCCCTACTCTCGATTATTATTCCAATATGTTGTTGACAATACGTCTCCGGAACCAAGTGTCGTACACATGCTACATCAGATCAAACAAAATGATACTTGGACTACAATAACGCCTTCACCTTATGAACATGATGCCTACATCCAAGGGTGGTCCGAGACCGGCGCTGTCGACGAGGAACGTCTAGTGTGGGTCATCGCCTTCGCAGAACCGTTAATCGATGCGATGAATTCAGTGCAACCGATTACTTTTGACTTTTTCAACGGCACCAGTACTGAACAAATTTCTAGTTCTGTTTCAAATATGATTTACACCGAAGAGAGTGGACACTCACAGTTAGATGTCTATCTCTATCGGAACAATGATACAGATACTTTGTTTGACAATGTGAATCGTATTGATTCAAATGGATTACACATCGGGGCAGACATCTCCGTTGCTTTACAACCTGTTTTCGACAGAGCGGGAAATTCTTACGAATATGATTCCAAAAGTGTAGTAGGAACAAACCCGATGTGTGTTCTTCGAGTGAAAAACACTATTCCTCAAATGATAACATACGATATTGCAGCGGTTGACTCATCGATAGATTATTGGGATACAGCATCGATTCCGTCTGGAACAAATCTTGACATTACGGTCTCCTTTGATTGTGAAGTGGACATCCAATCCATCATATGGAAGGACATGGGCAATAATGTAGTTACTGTCACTGTACAGTCCGATGGTACAGACAGCGCCTTCTCACACAGCGCCACGTGGCGGTACACTGCCCCTACCGAAATGTCGGATATTCGTTTCACACTATCAAATATTAAAGACCGTGCCACGAATACATTGGAATCCGTTGTGATCCCGCCAAATACTGTAAATACTGCAAATGTCAAATTTGGAATAAATGGCGATTATGCAACATCAACGATATACAGTACGATTGGCGATACAGTGACCCTTCGCATCGAATCCAATACCCCCTCGAAAACACCTTTTGTGAGAATCGCTGGACAGACCGTCGCCGGACCTGATGTGCTTGGGAACATTGCTTTCGAGAATGGCGATGCAGACTCTTCCACGATGTGGACTGTCTCCTACACCATACCGATACCCAGCAATGACGTACCTCCACAAGGACCGGCGTCTGTGTTCATACGTACCGAAAATAGTGCTGGAATGGACAAACATATGACGGCACAGAATGTTTTACACATCGATACCATTCAACCGACCTTGAGTTCAATCACCATTTATAGTTCCAATAATGAAGATATTCCAGAGTCACACTGGTTCGCTAGAGAAGGAGATACAGTCACCCTTACAATTCAGACGAATGAAGCAATTGAATCTCTGACAGGTACTTGGTTTACAGGTACGTCAAATGAAATAAGCATGAACAGTACTTGGTTTCAGACCGATGCAAACAATGCCTCACAATGGCATACATCTCTCGATATAACAAAGAGTATGCCCCAGGGCTATATGTCATTCACAGTAGCATATACCGATCTCAGTGGAAATGTAGGACTAGACCAAAACAGTCAATCGATTATATCAGAAGCAGATGTGGATCAAAATGTAGTGATTGATACCGTGAAACCAGTTGTCGTGTATTACGCAAAGATTCCTGATGAAGCCCCGTTCACACAACGTATTGAAAATGGTGATTCTGTGACATTTCCTCTTGGATACATGGGCCCATTATCGATGACATTTGGTCCTGTTTCGCAGTGGCAAAATATCACTGTTTTGGAGAACAATACCTTTTTGACATCAAACGGTGTCATTACGTGGACGCCTGTCGAAGCAAGTACTATAGTCTATTATGAATGGTCTTCATCATCGTCGTCATATTCCGCGTACAACGGTTATAAATTACTTTTCTTCAGAGATGGCACTGTTGACTTCGTACAAACACTTGACACTAACCAGAGTACGGGTTCTTCCAATTATAGCGGACCTCCTTCATGGAATGGACATTCTAGCGTAAGTGAAATTCACCATATACAATTTGACGAAGATCTTCGTACATCCACTAATATTCAGATAAATGATTCAACAATAACCACGTATCGATCCACCAACCGCATCACATTCACAACGGATATTCCATACGTACCCGCTCAAACCATTACACAAGACAACGCATACAATTGGAACGAAAGTACTTGGGAAAAAACTGTAACGCCCATTGTACTATCAGATTACTTCTCTTCATCGCAATTACAACCTACGGATGTTTTCTTCAACGGATCAATTGTAGTAGATACATCTATGGAAATAAGAGGTAGTTGTAACGTAGTCAATGCACTTACCATTGGAGAAAACAAAGGGCTGCACTTCGTAATCAATGGGAAACTAGTGATTTTGGCATCGGACTATGATACATCCAATATATTGACTTTGAACTATTGATCAAGTATAAGTTTAAAGCGAAACACAAAAATATACGACAATGGTATAGGTAGTAAGGTAAACTAGTATGGCTCATATCAACACGAAACGATTTCATTCTCTCGCAGTAAACAATAGAGTGATTACGCGCAGCGCCACAGGTCTCTTTGAGTCAATTGAATCCGTGATCGAAGACAGTATCGAGCATCGCATTTTTATCACAGTGAGTTCTAATAATGCTGAAAACCGATTCAAAGCGACTATAGGAGACATCATCACGATTCTCGTATTCACCATGACAGACATAGATGAACCAACAATCGAAATACATCCATTTCTTAACGATGAACAAGAAACACCAAACTCGTGGTCTGCTATCGTAGATGATACACCATCTGGCAGCGTTTGGATAGCTAAGTTTACCATTCCGTCAATTTCCGAGTCACAGAGTACAAATCTCAAACAGTATATCGACGTCCGTGTTGTCACCAAAAAAAACAATGAGCCAATCATCGTTTCATATACCCCAATTGAATATAATCGAATTGAACTGTTTATTTGACATATTGTCGGAAATGAATACAATCTCCTTCTTGAGAGGCCATATCGACAATGAATTGGTACTTACAGCGCATCTTGTGGCGTTTCAATGTATTGGCACAACACAATATTTGTCCACAAACGTCTTGCATATTGCTCCATTCATTACTTTGGACCGCCTGATGCAGCACATCTTCAATTTGTTTCGGAAGGTGAGCAAGCAAGATTTGTACTAAAGTACTTGTCAGTTCATTGGGCGTTCGAAGCAGCTTTCCGGAATGAAACGCGCTTGTATCGGAGAAAATGTACATTCCACACAGTGGAGTCGTTTTCCAATGCGGGGGCATCATAAATGTGATATTTTCTTCGTAAGTACGCTTGCGATGTAAGGTAACTTCAACTGCGACATAGTCTTTTTTTTCTGATTTGTCGCGTGGCCAGAAATGGTTAAATATGACTTTGATACACAATCCTGTTCGATTATTGTATCGGACATCTATGTCAATGTTGTCGCTGGGACGAGTCATTGCAGTGAAGAACTCTGGTGGAATATTGTCTTCATAGTCTGCAACCAACTCGCGAGTCATAAGACAATGAATAAGGTCTCTTACCTTTGGATTATTATGTTGCTTGGTACGGAAATAATGACGTATTTCATCCACCACGACATCTGTCTTACTTTTGGCTACATAACTTAAGATGTTCTCGCACATGTAATTTGGCATGCTACATCGAAGGCGCTGAATGATCTCTGTCATATTTGTGAAAAAGTGTCACTGCGAAATGTTTAATTTTCATTTTTTTAATCCTCGCAATGTATATATTATTGGATTAAGGATATGTACCCAAAATCCCCATTCAAAGCCGGTACTCAACACGCTGTGTACACCAATGTTAGAGATGACAACATCATTCACTACAACACAGATTTAATATCTTGCATTCACGACAAGTGCACATTTCTGAAAATCCGTGGACACGTCAACAAAATTAATGAACAGTTATATCATCTGAAGATCTCTAACAAATACATTGGAGATCATCCTTGTGATTCTGAAATGGCACCTCAAATTAAGAATGTCATGACCAAGTTAAATATGATCAAGCAAACCATGCGCGTCAAAGCAATGGCGCTCATGGAGAAATACGAAAAGCTGGCAGAGGATGCTGAAGCAACATTAAAAGAAGGAAAACATTCAGCTTCATTCGTCCAACCAGTCGTGGTTAATAAGGCAATGAAATCAATTATCCGAAAATCAAAATCATTTTCACAGTAAGTCAGCCCACGTGATTGAGACTATATAAAAGAACAGTATTAACAAACAGTAGTGTAAGAATGAGCAGTCCGCTACATGATATGGAAACAAAAATAGACTCTAAAACAAAACCAATGGAAACCAATGCAGATGCCGAAGAAACAAAGACAGGTGCGACAAAGACAGGTGCGACAAAGACAGGTGCGGGTACATTGCTCGAGAAATACTTGGAAGAAGATCAATGGTTGGAAAATATTAATGAAACGACTTCAGTAGACGACCTCATCCGTGAATCAGACAAAATGATTGGAATGTCGATGCAGTTGACCACGCCATTTCAGGCGAATATACATTTGGAAGTACAGAAAGAGCAGTTGGTTCGGTATTTACAGAAAAAAATCGATAAACTGAAGCAACGCATTCGCCTAGTACAACACAAGTATGCCTCGTACAAGTACTACAATAATGGTGTAAATATTGGAATTATTCTTATTAGTACGTGCATGACCCTCATAGAATCCATCAAAAGTCAGGTGGATGATGATGTCCTTTTGAACAATGCAGCCGTGTCGACAACATTTAATTTACTGCCCATTGTATTAAGTAGTTCTATTACATGCGCTGCGGCTATTGTAAAGTTCAAGAAATTCCAGGAGAAGATGGAAGGTATCACAAAGACAGTTGAAAAATGTATTTTTGCGATTTCGAGAATTCAGAAGTGTCAAGAGGATATCATCTTCCTTAAAAGTGTCGAGGACTTCGAAGATGTGAAAGAACGATACCACAAGGATATTTATGATTACTACAGTACGTGTGATCAAGAAATTCAACTCTTCTTGAAAACTGACGATTATGGAAAATATTTGAAATCATTAAACGATATGGACATTAACGTTATGATTCTAGAAAAGGATAAATTGAAGAGAGAACGTAATATTGAAAGCGAATTTGACACATATATGATAGAATTAGAAGAACAGAAGAATAAAAAAAGACGTGTTCCAGAGTTGAATGTTGGTAAAAATATGTGTACAATCTTGTAATATCAAGGCTATGTTTAATTTCGGATATTTCCTATCCATTCACGAAAAATGAATTGGATGCGTGCAGCGGCATGAATGACTTCTAATGAATCGCGTTGGTCGACAGCGATCCGGATGTGCCATGGAATTTGTCTACGAGTGGCTACAAAGTCTTCCCACGAGTTGTGAGATGGTTGTACAGATACACGTTTTAAGACAGGGGGTAAAATCGGAGTATTATGGCCCAGCAAAAATGTGATGCGAGACGTTTCATAGAGCATTCTATATATTGACGACAGTAATTTATTTGTTTTTTTGTTTTCATTTTTTTAATGATGCCTTCCACACAACCCTCCGTTTTTCTCTTTCTTGACCGTGTGCAATGGTAGTATCCATAGACTGATTCTTTTTCACTTCTGAAACCAGTGTATTGAACTCGTTGATCAACGACTGATTACGGAACACTTCTTCTGATTCTCGCATGGTTTCTTTGTCACACGGATCGTACTTTTTGATATGACGAATCACTTCATTGTTCACTTCAATCCATTGTTCAATTACAGGAACCGGCGGCATTTCCTTTCGGAATCGCTCATTGTCTTCAAACATGAACTGGATCAATCGGTCTACATGCTGTTTATTGATTTTCTTCAAGAGTTTCTTTTTCTGCACGACCTTCCCATTGTGTTTCGCCCATGCCTCTTTTCGTCCAAGCATCTGAATCGTGTTGTACAAAGGAGAATCCGGATGATGAAACGCCACAGACAATGTCTTTCCAAACGCTTCATTGAACTCCAATTCTCCTTTGGTGAAGCGGTCTCCCTTTGTCTTTGATATCAAATGAATCATAACAGCCCATAGATTTCTAGACCAGGTTCCTTCTGGAAGAGTAATATTGAATTGATTGTTATTATTGATGATATTATTTGTAGTGTTATGACTGTTGGTATGATTGTGATGATTTGATCCACCACTGTTTTGGTTTTGATTTTGATTTTGTAGTTGAGATTGTAATTGGCGATTCTGTTCTTCCAATTCCGATATTCTTTGACTTTGATTCTGTTTTACTTTGCAATAGAGTCGCATATGTCTGTTCATGGAACAATTTGTTGAAAATGTCTTCGAACAATAATGACAATTCCACTTTCTGTTTTGGTTTTCTTGTGTGAAAACGAGGTTTTGTGTATCTTTGTGTATCTCTTTTTCTGATAAAACGAGGTTTTGTGTATCTCTGTGTATCTCTTCTTGGTCTTTTTCGTCTTTTTTTTTGGTAAAAACAGGGTTTTGTGTATCTCTGTGTATCTCTTCTTGGTCGTTTTCTGGTACTTTTTGGTCCAAACTAGTAGTTTTTGGCTGACATTTCCGTTTCCGTTTTAAATGTCTGTTAAAATTGGATTTATCATTTGTCGAGTATTCACACGACGAACAGGTGTACTTCATTTATAATTTTATTCCAACATTTTTTTATGTACTTTCAAACTAGTCGTTTTTCTAGTCACTAGTCGTTTTTTGCGACTAGTCGATTTCCAGGGGGGGGCTTTTTTTTCGGGACGGACTTTTTTTCAAAAAAAATGTGGGCAGAAAAAAGTGTAGCGTTTGAAAACATAAAAAACACAAAAAAGAAATGATATCAATCATTGGAAGTTCATTTGCAGTGTCCGCATATCTTACATCTCCATTCTCGAGAACATTGATACTCACGGGGCTCCACGGCGTAGTTGTGATCGCACGCCGCATAGAACAGTTTCCGCTTTTCTTCTGCGACGCGCTCTGCGTTCTCTAACATATCTTTGTACTTGTATATGTCGCCACAAGTCTCAAAGTATGTATTCGCGCGTTCCAGAAATGTCGTCGATTGGTTTCGATATTTTTCATGCATACGTTCTGGAATATAAGGGAACTTGGAAAATGGCGCATCGCATTGTTTGGTATCCATGCTTGTGTGTACGGGTCTAATGTGTGTATCGTATTGTCATTTTTTTTAAGCAAATATTGATCATGAGAAAGAACGGCTACTCATTAAAATATCGCCATATAGTATATCATTATAATGCCAAAATGCAAAAATGATTCTTCGCGCTATTTTAAAGGTACTGAGCCCAGTCCGAAGGGACTCGGATGGTGTGCGCACGGTATAAACAATAATTCTGTGAAAAGGGGAAAAGACGGAAAACAATGGATTGTAAGAACCATCCGAAATGGAAGTAAACGATGGAGTCGGTTGCACAGGAAAACAACCCCGGTACGCAAGGTGAAGAACAGTACAATCCGGGACTTAACATCCAACGAGATGAAGCGGAAACTAAAGAGTATCGGGGTACACATGTTGGTGTGCAAACATAAAAAAATCAATGGGTTTTGGATTCAAAATGTACCGTGGAACTATGCTGAGAAACGCTTTGGTACTGATTACTTGGATAGAACGTTTGTGATAGTTGTTCTGAAAATGGAAGACTCAAAGACAGTACACTTAGGCGACGGAGGTATCTATCTCCAGCATAACAATATCACGTACAAAAAGAAAAAGGATTTGAAACAGGTTATGAAAGATGCTTTTGGACGTAAATTTTCATGGAACGGAAAGCAGTCGGATGCTTTATTTGTAAAACTATAGGAAAAAGAATATATATACATATATTTTCACCTACTAAATTTTTGAGGTAGTATTCTGGATAATATCCCGAACCTGCTCATCTTTTACCTCCAGTATATGGATGATCGCCTGAACAAGGTGATCGATGCGAGTCTGGTACTCCCTGTGCTGTATTACTTTTGTTAGCAAATGAGATAACACAGTAATATCGTCTTCTGTCCATAGGCCTTCAAATACGTTTAGGTCATCTTTCATCTCCAGAACATTAAGAAGGTCGCGATCTTTTTCGCTATTTTCAATAGTATGAATGTAGAAATTGAGCGAATACAGGGTGATATTATTATCTTTCTGATACGCACTCTTCAATTTCTTTAAGCCCTTTGTAGCCAAGCGAGTTATTTTCTTGATATGTTCGGAATCTCTGTCGTAGTGCTTCAAAGCCCGAATAATCGGTTTCAGCAGTAAGTGCAATTCCGTCCGTGTGGACCCTGTCGTCCAACGTGTTGCGCCTTGTAACATACCAGGAGCTTGATATACTAATGTATTATTTCCAATTGAAATCTTTGTACCCGCTGCAAAGAAACTCAGCAGCGACAGTCGAATCAAGGTACTCAAGGGATCCAGTATCACTCCTGGCTGATTGGCCTGTGCGCCGGCATTCTGGATGTAGGTCTTGATCGAATCGAACCCCGATTTAAATAAAGCAACGTTGGTTACTAGATCCATCTATTACTACTCTTACGGTAAGATTATTTAAATAGAAATATGTGTACAAGAATAGAGAATGTCATGCACAACCAGTATTGGAACAGATACGATTGCGCTCCATTACGATGTTCTATCGGACTTTCAAAGATCCGTGTATTGGAATCATTGTCTACAGAAACTCCCATTCACGCTAAAACTGCATAATATTGACATCGATACGCATACAATTATTCTTCAAATACCTCAAGCACCTCAACGTATCGCTCTCTGTACAGAGGGTCCAATGTGGCAGAAATTCACTGCGATGCAAGCATTAAACCGTCTCCGCATATTCATTCACCCCAACCGGGTTTCATCGTTTCTAGACGACAACCGTTATTATCACTGTCTTAACAGTAACCGGGTTTACTTGAATGACTTCTCTGGATTTGTTACACACAATATTACCGTGCCAACCTATGCACGGGTCCCCACCAGTTTGGTTCTCTTACCCAGATATCCGTGTCTGCCCTCCTTTCAAGATATTCGACCGTCCGTCGGCATATTCGTCCAGGTCGGCGCGTACAATGCGGCCTTCGAGCACATCATGAAGTATCTGCGTGTACTGTGCTCCACCTTGAACGACAAGAAAATTACAGTAGTATGTTCGATTCTAGACACACTGTCGGATGAGGACTCTGCCGCGATACAGGGGATAATACGAAGCATTCAATCGATGCCCGAGACCGAGACAGCGACCGCGACAGAGACAGCGACCGCGACAGAGACAGCGACCGCGACAGAGACAGCGACTGCGACAGAGACATCAACCGCGAACCACGTTCACATTCTGTCTGTTCCAAACCGGGGAATGGATATTGGAGCATTTGTACAGAGTCTCCTGTATTGCCGCGATCAAAACTTGACCTTTGATTTCATTTGCAAACTGCATACAAAGTCCGATCAAACGTGGAGAGAAGCCTTGTGTGAGCCCATTGTTGGAAGTGCTGGACGAATAAGACATATCTGCCAAATATTGTCGTCCGTTCCATCCGTCGGCTGTTGTGCGACAAAATCGTGGACGTTACAAGTGTCTAAAGACGCCCACAACCACGATATCGTCTCTCAATACTGTTCAATGATGCACATACCGAATCCGTACCACCGCCAGAATCATCAATTTGTCGGCGGCACGATCTTTTGGATGCGATATTCGATTCTTCATAACCTCATTACAGAACACGCCGATGTGGTTCAGTATGCACTACACAACTTCAAGTCCGGCTACATATCCAATGCGCAGTCCACTCACACGCATTCCTGGGAACGGTTGATGGGTATTCTGGTGAGTCACTATGATATGAAATTCGCGACTTTTCAATAAATAAAACTTTAAGAGATCTTCAACAAATTAAAATATTATACAATTGTAATATAGGAGTCTAATGGCAACGCACGGAGTCTATGATTACATTAGAACTAATGAAATTGAGATTTTCAAAGAAGATACACCATTAGAAACATGGACCGAATGGATGTCACCGACCGCATTCAATGCAACATATCCGGAACAGAGTATTGTGTCCTTGAATAATTTCATCGGGTCAGGTTCAAATGCCAATCAGGTAACGGCTGAATTGGAAGCAATGTACATCTTCTTGGACAATTCACAGATGAAGCTGTTTGCATCCTCCGAACATTCGTACCTGATCACAACCGTTCGCCATCATCCTGTCGCGGCACTTCGCGAATCGGAACAGAACATCCCGCTGACCCTTTTCGAACCGGTAAAAGAGCTCGTATGGATGGCTAAAAGGAACGATTGTTCTGCACGGAACGATTGGTTCAATTTCACCAACTATGAAGATGTGAGTGAAAGCGAATCAGACACGAAGCATCTGTCTGTAGGCAAAAAGAAGGCTATTATCAAAAACGCCCAAATCAAATTGAACAATCAACCCCGAATCCAGCAGAAGGCATCATCATATTTTTCAAAGGTACAGCCGTTCTGGTACTACAAAAATACCGCCCCAGCAGGAGTGAATGTATTCAGCTTTTCCCTATTCCCAAAACAGTATCAGCCTTCTGGATCATGTAACATGACGCAAGTTAGAAAGCTGGACTTATGTATTGATACGGTTACTCCTGATCCGGCATACGCCTTTGACCTATCCGTGTACACGGTCGGATACAATATCCTTCGCATTCAGAATGGTACTGGCGGCTTGGTCTTTTCATCGTAATTTCAGGTTAATTTCTCTATTTTAATGTACCGTACCGTCATATTAAATTGTTTCATTGTCAACATCAAAAAATGAAAAAGTACTTAAAACACTCCCTACTATGTAGGGTAACAATGACGACCAAACACGCAATTGGAATTGACTTGGGTACAACGTACTCATGCGTTGGTGTATGGCAGAATGGGGGAGTAGAAATTATTTCGAATGATCAGGGGTATCGTACGACACCCAGTTATGTAGCATTTACGGATACCGAGCGTCTGGTGGGAACTGCGGCAAAGTCACAGTCTGCAAACAACCCATTTAATACGGTGTTCGATGCCAAACGTCTTATTGGCAGAAAGTTCCAGGATGTGACGGTTCAGAAGGATATTAAGACGTTTCCTTTCAAGGTTGTAGCGGGCGATGATGATAAGCCTCTCATTGAAGTCACCAAGGCCGGCGAGACTAAACAGTTTCATGCGGAAGAAATTTCCGCGATGGTTCTGTCACAGATGAAAAAGATTGCTGAATCATACCTCGGCGACACAGTAACAGAAGCGGTTATCACGGTTCCGGCGTACTTTAACGACAGTCAGCGCCAGGCCACAAAAGACGCTGGAGCCATTGCTGGACTGAAGGTACTTCGTATCATTAACGAACCGACGGCAGCGGCCATTGCCTACGGTCTGAGTGAAAAGAATGAAGAAGAACAGAATGTCTTGATTTTTGACCTGGGCGGCGGCACTTTCGATGTGTCTCTGCTGTCTATTGATGATGGGGTGTTTGAAGTCAAAGCCACTGCCGGCGATACGCATCTGGGTGGTGAAGATTTTGACGAGAAAATGGTTAACTACTTCATCAAAGAAATCAAGCGGACGCTCAAGAAGGATGTTACGACGAGTGCACGTGCGCTCCGTCGTCTTCGAACGGCGTGTGAGCGTGCCAAGAGGACATTGTCGTCCAGCACACAGGCGTTCATTGAAATTGATGGCATCATGGATGGTGTGGATTTTAATACCCAGATCACCCGCGCGAAGTTCGAACAGCTGAATATGGCGATGTTTAAGCGTACCCTCGAAGTCGTCGATAAGGTTCTCCGCGATGCCCAGTGTTCCAAGTCGTCTGTGGATGAAATCGTGCTGGTTGGCGGTTCCACGCGCATTCCTAAAGTACAGGACATGCTTTCTGAATATTTCAACGGCAAAGAACTCTGCAACAAGGTGAACCCAGATGAAGCGGTTGCGTTTGGTGCGACGGTTCAGGCAGCAATTCTGACGGGTGTCAAGTCGGATGTTACGGACAATGTTCTTCTCTTAGATGTGGTGCCTCTGTCTCTCGGACTCGAAACCTCTGGCGGTGTGATGACGAAGCTGGTTGAACGCAATTCTACCATTCCCGCCAAAAAGTCTCAGGTCTTTTCCACCTACGTGGATAATCAGCCTGGCGTTCTTATCCAGGTATATGAAGGCGAACGACGCCTCACAAAGCACAACAATCTACTGGGAAAATTCGAACTGTCTGGCATTCCACCTGCCCCGCGCGGTGTTCCGCAGATTGAAGTGTCTTTCGACGTCGACTCGAATGGAATCCTGAATGTGTCAGCGAAGGACAGTTCCACGGGCAAGACGAATAACATTACCATTACGAATGATAAGGGTCGTCTGTCCAAGGAAAATATTGAGCGCATGGTTGCCGAGGCGCAGGAGTACGAGGAAGAAGACCGTATTGCGCACGAGAAGATTGAAGCAAAGAACCGGCTCGAGAACTTCGTGTACGGCGTAAAACAGCAGATCAGTGATGAGAAGCTGGGTGTGACGGACGAGGATAAGGCGACGCTTGAAACGACGATTACTGAAACGATTACGTGGCTCGAGGCGGAACACACGACGGAAGAATACAAAGAAAAACAGCAGAATGTGGAACAGGTCGTCCATCCGCTTCTCATGAAGTACATGAACAAAGGCGAAACTATGCCAAATGCTGGAATGGGTATGCCTACTGGTGAAGGAATGGCGACCGACGGGGATGTCCCTCCTGCGGAAGCACCGTCAGGTCCTCATATTGAAGAGGTTGATTGAACAGGATCCGCGCTCTTACATTACAGTACTTCCGAAGTTATTTCTATGATAGAAGGGTTCGTATTGGGAATATTCCACTTTTTTATATTTTCTAAGTGGCATTCTCGGAATTCACAGTTGAAATCTTTCTGTATCTGTTGGACAATGTTGCGTGATTTGCGCAATGAGGAGGCCTTTTCCGGAGACACTTCAATAATACTTGTAGCACTTGCTTGGCCTGTATTGTGTATATGATACCAATTGTCATTGGGGGCTTTCATCGATTCAATTTTTCCATTGATATACGAATATTCCCACGCGCCGGGACTGTATTTTTTACCTTCTTTTTTTTCTCGATTTTGACCACTCACAGTCGTCGATACGCACTTATATTTATCTGGATACGAACAACATGCATCAGAGCGTGTACACGCAGTATTTCGTTTATGTTGCCAAATGCACAGACCGACCCAATCCTGGCGCGCATTTGTAATGCCAATAAATTCTTCAACTTTCATATCACATGACAGTCTCAATTTATTTCTCAATTTCTTTCCCAATCTTTTTTCCAATTTCTTTCCCACTTTATTGCGTATGCATCCTCCTAACGTTTCCGGTACATATAAATTCGGTCTGGGATTTTGTGAACGAGTCAGAAAATTCTTGATTTGTTTCTTTACGACATTACTATCAAATAAGATACCGCTGAAGGTTTTTTTCTCGAAAAAATTGGATGTGACAAGATTTGAGAATCCATGAAATTTGGTTGTATCTCTTATAATTCGAATCACTGATTGATAAATTATAGAGGCTTCTCTATATATACCACCATCAATCGACAAGAACGTAGAAGGGAATGTCGTGTCCAATCGTCCAAGTACATTAATAATATTTTTGGCCCAATACGTTTTCCCAGACGCACTGGGCCCATAACCCATGATCAATTTTCCTTTTCTCTTTTCACGATTTTCTGAAAACGTCTGCAGTGTAAAATAGTTCATATCGTCTTCCCATTTACCGGTGAGGTTGGCATTTTTATCAACTTTGATGGTCAATGCCGGAGTCGTTTCATTTCCAGAAATGAGAGATGCCGCTAGAACACGTAGAATATATGCGGTGGAATGTATTTCTTGTTGTATGTATTTTTCTATCGTAGTGTAGCAGGTTTTTAGACACCGTATCCATATTCTTGTACTTTTTTCAAAGTTTTTTTGAATCATGGTCTGCATATCCTTACAAAATGTTTGCAGGAATGTATATTGTTTTTCGCCCAACGACCGTTCAATGATAATTGACTTTACATTTTGATCAATTTTTTTACCATTTGTGTTCAAAATGATTATGTTGTCCAAGTATCCCGAATTGGCTTGACATGATAGGTCCTGTCGTGGTTGACGAACTAATGTTGAGCGCCTACGGTTATTATCTGAGGTTTTCGTCTCATCATCCTTTGTACCACCCCTATTCCAGCGTTTCATTGTGCCTGGACTCTGATGATGCGTAGAAGGACACGTTACGGTAGCTTTTGGCGCTTTTTCGACGTGTATCTTGTATTTGTAGACGACGTTTTTCCCGGCTATGTTGACTTGTACTGGTTTTTTTAGCTTAATGCGACGAGTGATGTACACGTATTCCTTTCGTTGAGATGCGGGGAGGTCTGTACGCACGAATGTGATTCTGAAAGTGCACCGACCCTTGACACGTTTGCGCCCACATAACTGCGTGTGCATTTTTCTTGCAGCTCCGGAAGGAGTAGACGATATGTATCGCCCATGTTCATTGAACTTTGTTTTGCATCCATTTGTGTGCGTACAACGAATAATCTTATACGGGTGTTTCATCAGAAAGTGTATAGTGTATAGACACAAAAAAAATGTTGATGTACTTTATAGACGGAATGGCAGATCTTGTACTTGGAGCATCCATAGCAATTGTATTACACCATCTTTCTGATAAGTCCACAAAAAATGATGAAAGTCAGAAACGTTCCTCTAAAGTTGCAAAAAAACGAATGAAGGGTGGAAGAAAAAGTAATCCTTATGATATCGTAAAATTAAAACGTGTTGCGAAAAAGATAAAGAGTAATTTAAATTCTCCTGGTGGAGAGAATACTAAGAGAAATTTGGTTCTTTTTGATACTAAGAGTAATTCGGTTCCTGCTGATGATACTAAGAGTAATTTAAATTCTTCTGGTGACGAGAGTAATTTGAATTTAGAACTCTTGGGACCTGAATATACCGAATACAGAAAAGCTATGCATGCACTGGATAAAATGGGAGGCAAAAAAGAACAAAAACGTTTATTTGACAAGTTATACAATTCTTTAGGTGAAATAGAGATTAATGAAACATTTTGTTGTACAAGGAACAGTAAGTTGTTTAAAGTTATCCAAGAAGGAAGTGCGGTGTTAGATATGAAGCAAAGATCATTGATTGGAACTTTGGCAAAAAGTATTCGAAAAATTATGTGCAGAGACGAGGGAATCACTGAAAAAACTTGCAGGGACTTCAGAGATTTGCTTTTGATGGAAAAGAAATTACAAATAGAGCATGAATATCAGGGAAAAAAAGATCAACAAGAGAACGATAAAATGCAGAAAAGAAATGAAATAGAGCATGAAGCTCAGGAAAAAAAAGATCAACAAGAGAACGATAAAATACAGAAAAGAAATAAAACAGAAATGTTGGAGAAAATTAAAACACTTAGTTTGGATTTAGTTAAATCATCTGTTATTGCAGGAATATCTTCCGGTGCTTTATACGCAGCCTTTTCTCTCATTCCCGAAAATATTGAAAATTTTGTAGAGTTTAGTGCTTCCTTGGGTTGTCAGACTAATGAAGATGAAGAAACAACATGGTTTTCAAATCCAGTATCATGTAGAAATCCATTGGGAGAAATTTTTGCGAATGCTGTTTCATCCCTTTTTGTTAGCTTAGGAAATATCAGTGCAGGAGTCACAGGTGATATTGCACAATTCATCTGTCTTGTTTTATTTGCAGTATTATTTATCTTCTTCATGACAATACAAAACATACAAGAAGTTAGCTTATTAGGATTTAAAATTAAACAAAAATGATCATCACATGGCATCTAGCTCATCAATAATGAAGTTAATCAGTATGATCCACTCCAACTGGTCTTGCGTAAATCCACCCATTACACTTTGGTAGTCATAAAATTGTTGTTTTTCCTTCATCCATTGTGTATATTTTTGATGGAGCACACCAGGTTCAAACGAATAGGACGACAACATCTCTTTCATCCACTCATTACATTCTTTCAAAAAATCTAAATTAATCAATTCTTCAGCATCATCCTGTTTCAACTGTTTCAAATAAAATTGACGTAACGCACCTATGTCATTTTCTCTTACAAAGGCGTATTTTGCAATATGGTACGCTCTAAGTAATGGGTGCTTATCTAGCATTTTATTGGAAGTTCCTTTAGTAATACACCCTTTTCCGAGTATGAGATATTTCACTTCATCCCATTTGTTTCCGTTGATTGCCGTAACCAACTGGGCACACGTTGCGTTCCTTTCATCGGGTAAAATATTGTGCCCTTGTAACTGGGATTCTGCGTAAGGGTCCAAAAACTGTGTGATATTCTTCGTGATGTCATTGCCTTCAGGACGAAGTACATCTGTAATATGTGGTTCTTGTATTGGCTCTGTAGGAGGATTACCACCGCCTTTCAGTGATATCCAATCACCTACGCTTTCAAGTATATCTTCATCATAATCTTCTTCCACATCATCCATTGTAGTCATAACCCACTCTTTCATTTCTTCCATTTTCTGTTTTTTCAGTTGTAAACTTTCACGATAACAAGGATCACAATTACGTAATCTACCATATCGC